>Ga0155010_112_pt1 | contig 69914 bp, 70 predicted proteins | sample RifCSPhighO2_01_FD_105978 | JGI IMG/M metagenome (GOLD analysis project Ga0155010, IMG submission 105978) | Candidatus Doudnabacteria bacterium RIFCSPHIGHO2_01_FULL_46_24
CACTATTTAATAATAACTCTCCCGCGAATGCTTTGTGGAGAATGGATTGCTTGAGATCTTTCAAATCTTTTTCAGTTTCGGATTGGAGTTTCTGGAGCTCGTGGATTTTGGTGGACAACAAATCCAACCGCGCCACAATTTTCTTTTGTTCAGGCAAAGAAAAAACAGGAAACATTGATTTCTCTAGAAAATCTTTCGGGACTCTTTTTTGCCCCGCACTCCCAGTCATTCGCTGCTCTGCCTCATCTCGATAAACTTGACGTCTAAGATAATAATAAATTAACTCAGGCAAAACTTGACCCTTGGACCTTATAACATGAAATTCGGTTGAACCAAAACCGATTCCGTTTGTTAAATCTTTTACTAAGGCGACTTTACCATTTTCCATGCAAGGAGTAATCTTGGCAAAAATTACGTCTCCATTTTTGAAATTAGTAAATCCTTTTCTAACTTCTGATAATTTCTTAACATCTTTTTGGGTTACCGCCCCGTCAATATCATCAACATATCTCATCGGGATAAAAGAAACTTCGGAATTGTCAGGTAAATTTTTGGTATCATTTTTTGGATTAATTTCCGACACCTCACTCAAAGCCTTTTGGTTTTTAGTATGTGAAAAAACTTCATTCAAAGCCGATTGGAGCAGATTGGAACTTTCTTTTTTTGATTCCTCACGAAGCTTCTGCGCCTCTTCTATTTTCGCAAAAAGCCCTTCAATTTTTTTAACGACTTTTTTCTGCTCTGCTAAATCAGGAGTCGCTATGTCGAGTGATCCTAATTCTTCTTTAGTAAATCCAGCTTGAGCACTTCTGGACCTAGAAGTAAACCAATCCTGGACATAATTCGTATGCAAAAAGAAATTTAGATATTCAGACAAAATTTTATCTTTCTTTGGAATCGTCTTTATAATTGCAACATTATATGCGCCAGATTTTCCTGTCAGAATTTTTCCCACAGACGCCCCATACCTACCGATTAAAATATCGTCTTGGGTACACTTTTTTAACCTTTCAGAATCAGGCACATAGGTTGGAAATTTATCTTTGCTGAAGTCTCTTATTTGCAATAAACGAATATAGCCTGATTTAGGCTGAAAGATAAAAGTGCTTTTAGGCGGCTGGGATCCGCCTTCGAAATCACAAACTTCGGCTAATTTTTTTGTTGGCCAGTTATTTTTCATAAACCCGCAATAAAAGCAGTTACTTCATCCAGTCGATCATCTAAACCCCATGCGATCAAACGATGTAAACCATCCAAATGAATAAAATGTTCTCCCGGCAGTAAAATAATGTCTTGATAATCAGGCCAGCTAGGTAAACTCACGCTCAAAAATACTGGATTCATCGGGACTTGTTTTAAATATACAATTTTTTTCCAACAATCAGGATTTCTAATATTATAATCCGGAATCGATTTTATTTTATTGATTGTATCCTCAATTGTCATGCCTGATTTAGGAACTAACTCTATTCCTCCATGTTCACTAGTATGATATGGTAAAACGATTTTCAATAGCTGTTCTTTATTCAGCGTATTAAAACTCCATTTGCCATTAAATTGATTGTTTGCGGCTATCAGAGCATTACGCGTCCAACTATTTGATCCTTTTTTGACATCGTGTTGTCCATCAAATGCCTTAAGTATAGAATCAAAGGTTATTGGTCCAAATTTTTTTGTAGGCCAAGTCATAAATTATATTTATTTAAAATCCCTTGTATCAATTTGGTGCCTTTCTTCAAAATGCTTTTTTATAATGCCATTTTCTGTATTGTAAATTTCCCTTAGCAGTTTCTTCATAGACCGAATTGTTTTTATTACTTCTGCATTCGTTAAATGCTCATCTTTTAAGAGGTCATGTACCATTCTATTCCGCATTTTGCGAAGCTGCTCTAATTTATCGATTTCTTTCTTACTTTCTGGACACCGCGCGTTCAGGATTTTAATTGAACATTGAAAATCTTGCCCCATTCCTAACTGTTTTGTGGCTGTTTCAACAAAAGAAGCATGAATTATGACATCTCTATAAATGGTACGACCCTTCACTGCCCTAAACTGATTTTTGACCCACTCTTTATGATTCATAACTCATTTAATTTTTATTGGCCAACTAGGTTTTATTTTGTTGGTTTGGCGTTATTGCTCTAAGCAGCGCATCCGTCAATTGTATTGTTTGAGAAAATAGTTGCTCGCAATTGATAAGGTATTCATGGTCAATAATAATTCTCTTGCCCTCGCTGTATCCTTCTGGTCTCAGCTCTTGTTTCGGTGGATCTCCAACCGGAATAAAACTGATCGCTGAATGAGCAAACAAGTTTCTAACTTTTCTGACTTTATCTAAATTGATTAGTAACGCTTTGCAGTCTTTATCTCCAATTAATTTATGTTGTGTTGAAAGTTTTTTAAAAATTCTATACTTATCACTAAGGCTCAAATCTTTTATTACTTCGTATAAAAATAGCGAAGAAAGATCGCTCACCTTTAAGTCACCTTTATCTTTATCAATCTTCAGAAGATGTTCCGGGAAAAATAAATGCTGAAGCAGCGAATCGAGCATTAGTTCAATCTGGATACATGCGGCCAACGTTCTCCCTCGAAGCTCTTTTATTTTTTTCTCTTGCTGTTGCCAATCTCTGTCCAAGCGTTCATCCACCATAACCTTTGCGCCGGGCGCTAATTCAATCCACCCATCCACAATAGGTGGTTGTGATTTCTTGTTATCATGAGAGTTAGATTTTTTGTCCATTTTCGAGTAATTTTCGTTAGCCAATTATTATTCATAAGGACTAATTTTTACAAACGATTCTCCTCTATCAAGCAAGTCTGAATAAGTTAGAATTTCTATACCATGCAAAGAATGATTTAACTTACGCAATGCTTCTTTTTTATATACATTCCAACCCTTGCTTTGTCCAATCAATATAAAAGCCCTCGGTTTAAGCATTAAGCACTCTTTCTCATAAACTCTTTTGATCTCATTTTGGATCTCGAACCTTTGCCTATCTATTTCTCCAAGGTAATTTACCACTTGTCCAATTGCTTGATTTGCTTCTTTAGACCAAATCCAAGACCCGGGATGGCCTGAGTCTTCTTCCACAATTTCGGGTATCGGTAATTTAATCTCTAAGATATCAACAAACCCATCCAATGTCGGAAATAAATAATCCGGCATTATTCCTGTGATATTTATTTTTTGCTTTTCGATAGGCGTCTCGTAATTAATCCCGAACAACCAATTATGTTTATAGATCCACTTTTGCCAAAAATCATCTCCGGCTGTTTCAGAAAAAGTACTGTTACTAAGGCGATTCTTTAATTCATCAATAACCTTTTTCCTATGAACTTGCAATCTACCGGCAGAAAGCCTCTCAGTTAATTCAGGATCTTTGGTATTTGCTAGATCCCAAAATTCCTGTGAAAATCCTTTATCTAATAATTGCTCTATTACGGCTTTTTTGTTTTCGTCATCAACCAATATAACTCTATTTTTATCTACAATTGTTGGCGTACTAATGCTTTGCAGCTTCTGTATTAATTCGTTCTTTGTTTCTGGGTTAAGGCTAGAGAAAATCTCGTCACCTGATGAACCAGCTATAACATCTTTTTTATCACTCTCTGAATAATGCTTTAACTTCCGAGCCAGAAATGCTTGAGTTCTGTTTTTTCCACTTTGAGCAATATTCTTACAAAAATCTTGGTAAACTTTTAAATTTATTACTAACTTATTATCTTCCTGATAAAAATCGGCAGTCTCTGTTAATGTAAGAAAAATTTCTTTTCCCTGGTTATCTTCAAGATAGTGCGATAGACTAAGGTGGTAGTCAAAAGTCTTACTGAGATGTCCAGTATATTCTCTAATATCAAAATCGAAGAGTAGTTGTGTGTTGTTCTTCTTGTATCTTTTGAAAAAGGTAAACTTTGAAAAATCCATAAAGTTATAAAATATCTCTTATGCCTACAATACTGCTTCTGATTTTTCCTTCATTCTGTTCAATCGCTTGAATCAACTGCTCAGGTGATTTATTTGATGTCTCGTCTTTACGATTTGGATTCTTGAAATCCAAATTAAAATTTCGTCCGCGGATTTGGTCTATACCCACTTTCCAGGCAAACTCATTTTCTGTCCGTTTATGCCACCATTTTTTGACTGGTTCAAATTCGGCATCAGTAATGCCGCGATTCTTCGTATATTGCTTCAGCCCTGCAGGCAATGGCAATTCGTAATACCAAACTTCCTTGGTCGGCTTGCCTTTGTCAAAAAAAACCAAATTAGTATTTACCCCAGCGTACGGGTTAAATACACCTTGCGGCAGACGCACTATTGTATGTAAATTATATTCTTCGAGCAATTTTTCTTTGATCCGGGACTTCACGCCTTCGCCAAATAGCGAACCATCCGGAAGTACGATGCCGCATCGGCCAGTTGGTTTGAGTAAGTGCATGAACAAAACTAAAAACAAATCAGCGGTTTCTTTGGTCCGGAAGGATTGCGGAAAATTATCCTCTGTTCCATCTTTCACGGATCCACCAAATGGCGGATTGGCAACAATCACGTCCACTCGATCTTTAGGCCCATAATCTCGAAGGGGCTTGGATAACATATCTCCCCTGCGGACCTGCTCTGGGATTTCTACACCATGCAAAATTAAATTGGTAATGGCCAGCAAATGCGGCAATGGTTTAAGCTCTACTCCTTGGACATTGGATTCCAAAGTTTGTTCTTGTTTTTTGGTTTTCACTTCAGCACTTCGGATGTGTTGCAAAGCGCTAACTAAGAAACCGCCAGTACCACAAGCTGGATCCAAAATTTTCTCGCCAAGCTTAGGATCCACCATTTGCACGATAAATTTAGTCAGCGGACGCGGCGTATAGAATTCACCTGCGTTGCCAGCGTTTTGTAATTCTTTGAGCAAATGTTCATAAATTTCATTAAAGTGATGCCGATCGTCCTGACTGTTGAAATTAATTTCATTTAACTTATTCGCGACTTGCCGGATTAGTGTCCCAGACTTCATGTAATTATAACTATCTTCAAACACTTCTCGGACAATCGCCCCGCGTTGATTGGCAGCAGAAATGGGCAGATCCTTCAACTGTTTGAAAAGTTTATTATTTATAAAATCCAAAAGCTCATCCCCGGTAATTCCTTCGGGATTAGCTGCCCAATTTCGCCAACGTAACTTTTCGGGAATTGGAGATTTATATTTCGGATCAATTAACTCGTATTCTTGCTCTTTATCGTCAAAAATCTTCAAAAAAAGCATCCAGACCAGTTGGGAAACCCTTTGGGCGTCGCCATCCACACCTGCGTCTTTGCGCATGATATCCTGAATTGACTTGATTACGTTTTGTAATGACATAGTTTAAACTTTATAAATTGAGGTCTCAATTTCCTTGATTGCGGACAAATATTTTTCTCGGCCACCGAAGATTATATTTACGATTTCATAAGGGGTACCGAATTTCGGAAAAGGTGAGACTTGTAAGTCATCAATGCTATCGATAGCGGTAATTCCCGCGTCAGCATATTTTTCAATCAAGGCATCAATCACTTCTCGTGCCTTACCTTCATACTTAGCAAAATAATTTCTTTTTTTCACATTATCAGCTCTTTCTTTACGAGTCAGTGGCGGTTTACCAAAAGCTAAATGACAAACTAAATCGAAAGGATCCAGATCTTTTCCTATTTCCTTTTCTAATTCTTCAAAAATCACTCCTCGGGATTCAAGTTCGTTAATTATTGCTTCTTTTTTCTCGGCATTAGTCCAAGCTTTGAGAAAATCATCTAAAGATTTGTGTTCGCTCAAAATATTTTTCTTTGAATAATCTTTCAACGACTCAGTAATCAACTTGCCGTTTTCGTCCATATATTGGACGCGCTCATTAATAATCTTAACCGCAACGTTATTTACATAATATTTCTTTAGGTTTCCGCCCGGACCATCTATGATTATTATATCCGAACCTGAACCTTCAGTCGTTCCTGTGTCGTCAGGAGGGCCATCAGTCCCGGGTGGAGGATCTATAGGATCATCGCCTTTTGGTTCATAAACTACAACCGGGTCACCATCGAAATCCGGATCGGAAAATAGTTCCGTCGCATTTCGAAAATCTAAAATTGTGAAATAAAACTTGTGATAATCCTCGCGAATCCGAGTACCGCGGCCAATGATTTGCTTGAATTCGGAAACAGAATTGATATTCGTATCCAGCACGATTAATTCGCAAGTTTGGGCATCGACTCCCGTAGTCATAAGCTTCGAGGTCACGGCAATCACCGGATAGACACTTTCTGGATCAATAAAATTATCCAACTCTTTTTTGCCTTCGTCGTTATCTCCAGTGATTCGAACGACATAACGGCGATTTTCTGCAACCAATTCAGAATTTTGATTTACTAACGCTTGGCGCATGCGCTCGGCGTGATCAATATCTACACAAAATACAATGGTTTTTTGGTACGGGTTCGTACTCTTTAGATATTCGCTGATTTTACTCGCGACTAGCTGCGTTCGCTCATCAATGACTAAATTGCGGTCATAGTCCTTAGCGTTATAAATCCGATCCGGAACTTCATTACCATATTTATCGGTTTTGCCAATTTCTGGACGATATCCTTCGACGTCGCGATCAAGAGTTAAACGGATCACTTTATATGGCGCCAAAAACCCATCTTCAATTCCTTGTTTCAAAGAATATGTATAAATCGACTCACCAAAATAACTTTGAGTTGAGATGTCCTTGGTTTCTTTCGGAGTGGCAGTCAAGCCAATTTGAGTGGCACTCTTGTAATAATCCAAGATTTCACGCCAAGCCGAATTATCTTTCGCGCTCCCTCGATGACATTCATCCACAATGACTAAATCAAAAAAATCTGGAGAAAATTGCTTGAAAATATTATTTTCTTCTTCGGTTCCAGTTAACCCCTGGTAAAGCGCTAAATAAATTTCGTATGCTTTATCGACGTTGCGGTGTTCAATCTTAACCATCTTATCGCCAAAGGGTACAAAGTCGTTATTTCTAGTTTGGTTCGCCAGAATATTACGATCAACCAAGAACAAAATCCGTTTTTTGGTTTTGGATTTCCATAACCGCCAAATGATTTGAAACGCGGTGTATGTTTTACCTGTACCTGTAGCCATGACTAATAATAATCGCTTTTGACCTTTGGCTACAGCTTCGACGGCTCGATTAATTGCAACTCTTTGGAAATAACGAGGCTCCTTGCCTCCTACTTCTTGATAATAGTCCTGGTCAATTATTTGCCCAATACGTTCATTAATATTTTTTGCTTTTTTGTATCGCTCATATAACTCAGTTGGAGACGGAAACGATTCAAGACTAATTTCATTCTCAATTTTCCCCTTTGTTATTGTACGATCATGTTCTAAAAACGCTTTACCGTTTGAACTATAGACAAATGGAATATCAAGTGCTTCGGCGTAAGCTAAGCCTTGTTGCATTCCATCACCCACTGAATGATCTGGGTCTTTGGTTTCGATAAGGGCTAGTGGTAAATCATTTTTGTAATAAAGAATAACGTCAACACGCTTGCCTTCACCCCGCTTAACTGTTTTTCCATGAACAATAATTCGGCCCGCGGTAAAATAATACTGCTCACGTATCTGTGTTTGCAGGTCCCATCCCGCAGTGGTAACAGCGGGGATAATAAATTTAGTGCTGATATCTTGTTCAGTTAGGTATGCTTTTCGCATAAAAAATTGAGCTTAAACTTTTCTACTTCCAACGCGCCACTCGACTGGCGCATTGGAGGACTTGCTGGGAAGCAGGTCTTTTTGCCTGGGATAATTCCGACGCCGATTGGCCAGCCTCGCCTAGCGAGTCTAGGCGGGCGGGTTCGGAGTATCTCGCCTTAGGCGAGATAAAAATTCAAGCTTTTTTTCGACTAAAAGTAAGCTAATAATGCCACTTTTTGCATAAATTTACTAGAACCTGACTATTGACATAAAAGTCTAGTTGGTATATGGTATATTTACGGTATTCGAAAAAGGCGTCGGCTCTATTGGCCGATGGCCTTTTTCATTTTAGCCAAAAATCCGTCCGGTTTATGATGATGTATATTAAATCCGTAATTTCGAAAATTTGAAGTTAATGTAGATACTCCCAAGTTCCTCTTGAATTGCTCTTTAAAATACATCTTGGCCTGCGAAGGCAAAGGGATTAATTTCTCATTTATCAAAAGCTCATAATTAATGCTGCCAACCAATAAATCTGTAAGTTGCAAAAGATCATTTGAACGCGAATCCAACCGGCAAACTCCGGCAATTGCCAATCTACTGAATTCATTATTTATTCTGTTTTTAATATTTACCTCAAACCTTGATCTTTTTGGACTTACTACGTTGTCAGCCAACACAGTCAAAACTTCATTTTTTCGTAGATTGCCTTTAATTAACTCCTGAGCAATTTGTTCGTATGCAAAAAATGGGTCGCTATGATAATTTTCTTTAAAATACTTGCTCCTCTTGTCAATACTATATGAGGAAAAATGAATGCTATGGGTAGCAAATAATGCTGATAAAATTTCCAAAGCAACGGGTAGCTTTGCCTTATTTAGATCATTAAACTTTACTTCCCACCAAAATTGATTTTTCTCCCTGATGTACCGGATCTTCTGCTGTAAAAAGTAAGGCTGAGAAACTTTAACCATACCCACCGTAAAATATGGCTGAGATTTCTGATCCAGCGTACCTGATTCGTCCAAAAAACAAAACGGCGTCCAAATTTGCCTGAAATCTTTAATCGTTAGATTATTTTCTGCCATAAAAAATTGAGGTTAAACTACTCTAGTTTTCAACACGCCAGTCGAGTGGCGCGTTGGAAATATACTCTAATAATGCCACTTTTTGGGCAAAAATACAATTATAAACGCCCCACATAAGTGGAGCGCTGGATCGGCTTTCACAGGAAAACGAGATTAGGTTTTACTCGCAATCCGAAGATTGTTTCAGAATTCAAGTTCGGTGTTACATTCAAAATTGGATCCCGGATCGCCCTCCCTTGTGTTTAAGCTCTTGGGGTCGTGGCGTCCGGGATGGGGCCTGCGGGCTAATTCTTCGCCATATAAAACTTTCTCTGTTTTTCTGGGAATTTTTCGATGGCGTAGCGGAGCATGGTGCGGGGCATGATTTTGTAATGCTTTTTGAGGAATTTGATCTCTGTTGGCAGGGAGCGGTTGCCGACTTCGCGCAGCATCCAGCCTACGGCTTTATGGATGAGGTCGTGCTTGTCTTGCAGTAAAATTTCCGCGATTTCCAAAGTTTTGGCAAATTGATTTTGCTTGATGAAGTGGTAAGTGGCGATGATGGCAACCCGGCGCTCCCAGAGATTTTGGGATCTTGCCAGTTTGTTTAGAATTCCTGTCGGCTTGCCAAGCAAGTAAGCGCCCAAGATTTTGTCAGCGCTAAGATCAACTAAATCCCAGTTGTTCACGCGATCGATATGGTCCAAGTAAAATTTATAGATTCTAGTTTTTTGGCTTTGCTCGCCGCGATTGAATTGAATGACCAAGATCAAAAACCCAATCTGCCGCTCCTCGTGGATTTTTGACTTAAGCAGCGTTTCGATCTCGCGAAAACCAAGATGCGAATACTTTTTTGCCAAGAGGCGCTGAGTGGCAGAATTGAGGCCCACAAATTGATCGCCATAACCGTATTGGCCTTTTCCGGTTTTAAAAAACCATTGCGAGCTTGTGGCTCGCTTTGGGTCAGCCAACTTTTTAATATCTTTAGTTAAAGATTTAAGCGAAGGATTGTAAGTGATTATACTAAGGCCGGATATTAAATGGCTTTTTATTGGCTTCCACAAGTATTTTAAGTGTCGCCTGCACCGAAAGGTTATCGCTCGACAAAAGTACCAGACGTTCGCCTAGTTGGTTTAACAATGGACTTAAGAATTCATCAGCCCATGATGGCGACAATGTTAAGACGCCAGAAAAATCAACATCCAATGATTCATCAGGGCGAATTTCCCGTAAAGTAGGCTGAAAAGCCTTAAAAGCCTCACTGCCCAATTCCCGAGATATTAAAGTTTTTCCAAATTTTTCTAACTCTAACTTCATAAATGTTTATAAAATATTAATTAAAATTCTATTTTTGCTAAACACCCTCTCGGGTTGTTTTGGCCACGAGTAACCTGAAACACCTTATCAGAACCCTGCATTCTCACTTCCGCATCCCCGCTGGTAAAAAACAGGTCAATGGGTTGGCTGAGAACAATTTCGCGAACAGATTTAAGTCCATTTCCTCGTTTCTCTGGCGCGCGACCTGATATGAATTCGGTAAACGCAACCTGGACCGCGGTAACATGATTCGGAAGGTCGGGACGAACTTGCCTTAATGTCTCTAAGATGCCTAAACCCCGATCGGCAAGAACAATAATTCTTTTTTGAAGATCATACCCAAAAAAAATTCCGGGCGTATCTGGCCACTTGCCTAAATTATGAGCAAAAGAATTATCGCCAATCTCTCCTGTAACTAAGACGATCAAGGAATACAATTTCTCAAATCCTGGTTTTTGCACCAATTCGTATTCCATTTTAGAAAGCTTGGCATTAAAAATTGAGCTTGTCTGGCAATAGAACTTGCCAGGGAATTCAGAATTATTTTGTGTCCATTCCGAGGCAAATTTAAAAAGATCGCTCGAAAAAATTTCAAGATCTTTTTCCCGGTAATACCTGTGCTTCCCGCCTTCTTTTCGAATCGCAATTAACTTACCACTTTCGTCCCATCGACGCAGTGTATTTTGAGAAACCCCTAAATATCGGGCGGCTTGGCTTATAGTGAGTAATCTTTCATCATCCATGGCCATATCTTAACATAATCCCTAAATCTACACAATATCAATCCAAATCTACCCAAAAGTAGCTAAATCTACCATAATAATAGGGAATAAACACCCCATACGGGTGTGAGGTTTTAAATCCTTATATAAAACCTAAAGCCCCGCATATTGCGGGGCTTTAGCAAAAGTGCGCTATTCCCATGTAGTGTTTTGATTATTCTCTTAATTCTCTCCTCAAGACTTAACCGTCTTTTTGGTTTTGCTACAGGGAATGGCCCACTTGCGGCACATCCTGTTGCATCCTGACATCTCTCCTTTCACCTTAAGTCTATACCCTATTCTAGGCTTGTCAAGCTTTTCTTTTGGCTTCCGCCTCACGGACCTCTTCCTCGTCCATGCCAAAATGGTGGGCTATTTCGTGCCAAACCGTGTTTTTGACTATTTCCTGCATGTCTTCTGGATTTCTGGCCGCTTGCTCAATGGGCCGCTGAAAAATTGTGATCTTGTCCGGCAACACGCCACCGTAATACGGCCCGCGCTTGCCTTGCGGCACGCCTTCATAAAGGCCAAACAAAGTCCAGCCGTGCCGCAGGCGGAGCTTAACTGCCTGCTCGGCGCTGGGCTTATCTTCTATGACAATGGCAACATTGTCCAAGAGCTCCAAAAATTTCGGCGGAATCGCTTCAATCCCCTCGGCCACCAATTGTTCAAATTCGTCCTTGGTCATTATGTCTTACATTTTAACATATCATTAACTTTTGCTAGAATAATTTTATCCACCAAGGAGGCTTGCCATGAACGCCCAGAATGCCAGGGTTATCGAAACCATCAACGAGGCGCTCACAAAAAACAGGCGACGGATAATCGAGCGTCACGCTATCGAGATCGTGATCATCATCGTTTCCCTCGCCATGGCTTTAGTTTTAGTCTTCCACTCCTAACCAATCGCCAGCCCCGCGCTTGGTCTTTTTTTTTAGATTAATGACGGTAAAATAGTCATGCTAACATGCTAGCATGTTATAATACAGTCAAGGATAAAAAACAGGCAAGTAAGTGCCTCATATTTTAGGCAATCTTGCTAGCCGAAGGCAAAGCCAACAGTCTGTCTTAGGACGGAAGAAAAAAGAAGCGCCGTTTCCCTCCTCCTAGGGGGGCGTGCGCGGGTGTGAGTCATGAAGCAATGGGCTGAGGATATTTGAGAACAGACTCCACGCCACCCAAAGCCAGAATGGAATCTGCAGAAGCACGACAGTGAAAGCGTGGCACCCGAACTCTTTGGCGACCACTGTCGAACTCATCCATACGAGATTCACGCAAACTGTCGCCGAGCCGCCAATTGGCGGAGGCAATTTTCAAAGGCTCAACCGTACGGTTGAGCCTTTGCTGGTCTAAAATTAATTGTTTGGCCGGACTTCGGCTTCGGGAATATCCAGGCCGGGAAGCGGCATGGGCTTAATGATTGGCGCTTCTGGCTGGCTGTCCAGAACATCCTTGACCAAGGGGACGATGACGCTGCTTCCATAGAAGCCGTCCGCGGCAGACTTGATGGGGAAGATCAGAGATGGCACAAAGATATCCTCCCATTTGCCGCCCAAATCATGCCACAGCCTGACTAAGCCGCGGAACGGTGTGTTCAATTCCACAATTTCGGTTTTGGCGCCTGGCTCGCTGTAAGGATACCAAGTGCGGAAACCGCCGCGCTCGGCAATCGCCTTAATCCGACTGACATCGGTCTCGACGTCGTAAGCTGAGGCTTCATAGCGCTGGTTAGTCAGCTCGGAGACTGATGAGACCCTATTAACTCTAACACTGTAAGTTACGAACATGCCGTTTTTGTTACCGCCCTCGTCATAGATTTCAGCCCCGGCCACTTTCAGCGGATAGACTACAGAGACGACATCAGGAATGTAATAGGACATTTTGTCCGACGACGAAAGTCTTTCGTAATCCAGCTTCCAGTAATTCTGGACCATGGGCTCACCGAAGTTTTCCCGGCCGATGCCGTATTCGTCGAGGAAAGCGTTGGTGGCGGCAATCACGGCTTCATCAGCCGGGATCTGCTCGGGCCTGAGCCGATACTGCTCATAGCACTCCGGGGTTTGGCATTGCCGGTCCGGAGTTTGCCACCGCTCCCAGTTCTCAGAAATGTTAATTGTTCCTTCCTTAAGGTCGACATTGAGGCCATAGCCGAAATCGCGATCCTCAGCCACACGGAAGTATTCCAGTTTGCTTTGGCCGAATTTACCGGCGTCAAAAATTTGGACCGCGAACTGGCTGATGAATTCGTTGAAATCAACGCTGCCGAACCCTTTTACGCGGCGGTAGACTTCCATTTTGTCTTGATCAATGCCGAAGTCCTCGCCGGCATACACGAATTTGTAATTGGTGGGAACCGGCATGATGCTGCTGCCGCCGCCAAAACCAGCGCTGCTTCTTTCCGCTTCCAAAGCCGCGGGTAAAGCCGCGTCTGCAGGCCCACCGCCCCCGCCGCCCTGGCCTTTGGCGGAGACGGACACTTTGGTCAACGCGCCAAACGCCCCTTCGCCGGCAAGAGCGATCTCCTGCTTGCCAGGCAGCAGAACTTTGTCGCTGCCCGATAGCACGGCGATCAATGCCACCGCCGCAATCACTGCCCCGGCAATGGCGAATTTGAATCTGCTCATAAAGTTAAAATTCTGAGTTAATAATTGTTTCTCTTCCCGGGCCATATGCCCAGACAATTGGGCTCTCAGTCTTAGCGCAAACTTTGGGTCAGGTTTTTCCTGGCTTTGAATTGACCGTAATTTGGCCATCAAAAGCTCGGTCTGTTCGTCTTCAAATTGTTCGCGGTTGTCGTTCATGGTTTTGCGCCAATTAATGCCTGCCGCAGGCTCGATATCGCCCGCGAGAACATGACCTTTGAATTGGCTTCGGAAACGTTCAGGATCTGGGCAATTTCCTTGTGCGACAGATCATCCCAGATGCGCAGGAGGATGATTTCCCGCTGCTGCGGTTGAAGTGCGGCAAGAAATTGCTTGACCGATTCGGCATCCAAGGCCCGGTCCAGCCCGTTGGCTAAATTTTCGCCGCTCACAACCTCTACTGATCCAATATCAAATGTGGGCTGATTGCGGCGGTAATGGTCAATTAACGCGTTTCGCGCAATCGCATATACCCAAGGCTTAAAACCGGCGCCGTGTTCGCGAAAAGTGCCGACGCGCTTGACTATGTTGGTAAACACGGTGCTGACGATGTCCTCGGCTGTCTGCTTGTGCCGGACGCGGTTGTAAACAAATGCGTAGATTTTGGGCAGGTAAACTTCGTAGAGCTCATCGAAGTTTGACCAATTCCCCATCTGGCACTGTTTAGCTATGTCTGATTCCATGGAATTCCATATAGTAATACGTATGAACCGCAAAATGGTAACAATTTTGGCCAGATCACCAGCTTCCGCCGCCTCCGCCGCCAAAACCACCGCCCGCTCCGCCGCCGCTAAAGCCGCTGCCGCCTGTGGCGGCGCTGCTGGGTGAAACGGCCTGGGTGGAAGCTACGGCAAAACCATTCAGGCTTTTGGAAAACGCGATGGCGCTGAAAGTGCCCATACTCGGATCCGAATACCACGAAGGGTTTTGGTTATAAATGCCCTCAAACTGCCTGGCCCATGCTTTTTCCACGCCCAAAACCATGGCAAAGGGCAAAAGCTTTTCGAATCGAGTGGGATTTAGCTCAGGCGCGTTGTGAAATGCCAGACGATCCTTCTCCGCGACTGTAATGTATTCCTTCAACCCCAAAACTTGCCGCTTCGCCTCGGCTCCTTTGGCTGTCAGAGCTGGCATGAATTGGGCGAAAACAAGCAGCAGTATGCCAGTCGGGATCACCCCAATTAAACCCAAAAGACCAACCAACGGCAGAAGTATGGACAAAAAAAATCCAAGGACTATCAGAACTCCGCCCCACACCGAATACTTGATCCGAATCTTGTTGGGGTTGCCGGCAAAATAGCCCTTTTGCGTCAGGTCTTGATAGAGCTTGTCTGAAATTTTTTTAGCTGTTTTGTAAAAATCATCAGGCAGCTCTGAAATCAATATTTCCGGCTTGTCGCCGAACAACTTGTTCAAAAGATCGTTTTCATGAGGCGGCAACGCGGCAGCGTTTGGCAGGCGGACTAGTTTGTAGTCACTGACGCCCAAAAACTTTTTTTCGGCACCTTTTCGATTTTCAAAAATTCCAGCACCGCCAGATGGATGATTTCGGACGATAAATCCTTTTTGTTGACTCGGCCGTCAATAATCGTGCCAACCTCGGCCGGCGTCAAATCCGAAGGCGGATCATACTCGGCCACAATCGGACTCTGGCCTTTGGGATCGCGGCCAAATTTCCACCAGCGGTGAAGGAGCCAAATCAAAACCAGCAGTGGGATGAGTAATGGCCAAAAAGTCTGAAGTCGGCGGAAGAATATCTGCATGGCGGTAGGCTGGGCCACCACATTTTTGGGAAAGCCGAACGCAAACGTCAGACCTTCACCCGGCTGCAGGTGAGAGTCGGCAAACTGAACCGAGCCGTCCGACAAAACTTCAGTTTGAACACAAGATGTGTTTGATCCAAATGAACCGCGGAAGCAATCCAGCTTCAAGTCTTTCTCAGCCACAAATTGTGGTAAAAAAACCTGCGCGAACACGGACTCGATGGGCACTTGCCAGTCCGTGCCAGTGACGTTCCAATAAAGCTCATCATGCTCTTCAAAGTAATTGATCGCGCCTTTAATCGTATAGCTGATGGCAAACGTCTGTTTCCCGCTTATCAGCTCATTAGTATTGCCGATTTTGATTTGCTTGTTTTTACCAGAACCTAATAGTTGAAACGGCTCCGGCTTATCATTGCGCGAGACGGCAACATCCGATATCCGCAGCTTATCCAGCGGGATGTCCCGGTAAATGCCGTGGCGCGACAAAACGCCGAAATTATAGACAATGGTTTCTTCGACGAGCAAGGAGGCATTAGGCTGGATATGGATGACTACATCAAAAGCCTCAATTTGCTCCGGCTGATCCGAATCCTGCGTCTCGTGCGCAAAAGTTGGCAAAACCAAAACCAGCGCTGTGAGCAAAGCAACAATTAAAATAACAGCTCTTCGCATATTGACTTGTTATGTATGTCGCGAGAATCTCGGACCGCCTCCGCGCCGACCCGCTCCGCCATCGCGTGAGCGAGGCGAGGGGCCGCCGTTGTCGTGGCGCCCTCCGCGATCCCTGGGACGGTCGTCAATGGTGCCGCCTTCCGGGCGGGGCAGAAGAATTTTGTGCGAGAGGTTCAGCCGGCCCATCTGGTCTATTTCCACAATCTTGACTTCCAGCGGGTCGCCGATCTTGACCACGTCTTCCACCCGTCCCACGCGGTGCCAGGCCAGCTCGGAAATATGCACCAAGCCCTCGGCGCTGCTGCCAGCAACCAGTTCCACAAACGCGCCAAAGTCCATGATGCGGCTGACTTTGCCCGTAAAAATTTCTCCAACTTTGAATTCGCGCGTTAAATTTTTGATCCAGTCAATGGCTTTTTTGGACTGCTCCGCGTCTTTGGACGCGACCATGACTAAACCCGAATCCTCGATGTCGATTTTGACTCCGGTTTCGGCAATAATTTTGTTGATAATCTTGCCGCCGGTGCCGATGACGTCGCGGATTTTTTCCGGATTGATCATAAAAGAGATGATGCGCGGCGCAAAGGGCGACAGCTCAGGCCGCGGCTGAGTAATAGTCTGCTTCATGACGGAAAGAATATGCATCCGGCCGTCCTTGGCCTGCTTTAAGGCCTGCTCGAGGATCTCAACGGTCAATCCCAGAGTTTTGACATCCATTTGCAAAGCCGTGATGCCTTTTTCCGAACCCGTGACTTTGAAGTCCATGTCGCCGTTGCCGTCTTCTATGCCCTGGATATCAGTCAGAACTTTGAACTTGCCGGACTCGGAGTCCAGCACCAAACCCATGGCCACGCCGCCAATCATAGCCGTGATCGGCACCCCGGCATCCATCAAAGCCAAACAAGAGCCGCAAGTCGATGCCATGCTGGTGGAACCGTTGGACGACAAGACTTCGGACACCAGGCGCATGGTGTAGGGAAACGATTCTTTGTCGACCGGGAGCACGGGCTCCAAGGCGCGCTCAGCCAAAGCGCCGTGGCCGACTTCTCGGCGGCCGGGGCCCCGCACGGGAGCGACCTCGCCCACGCTGAAGCCGGGAAAATTGTAATGGTGAATGTAGCGCTTAACCGTGCCGTCTGCTGTAAAGTCTTCCATGCCGTCCAAAATCTGGGCATCACCCGACGAGCCGAGCGTGACAGTGGTCAGGACCTGGGTTTCGCCGCGATTAAACAGCCCGGAGCCGTGAGTGCGCGGCAGCACGCCAACTTTGGCCGAAACCGGGCGGGTCTCAGTCAGCGGCCGTTCATCCACGCGCCGTTCTTTTTCCAAAATGTTGGCGCGGATGATCTTCTTAGTCAATTTTTCCAAAGCCAGCCCGATATGGATCGCCACAACAATATCCGTCCTGTCTTTGAGTTTTTCCGAGACTTCGAGAGCGATTTTTTCCGCCACTTGCTTCATGCCTGCTTCCCGCTCTTCCTTGGGGAATTTGCCGAACATGGCCTTTTCAAGCTCATCGCGGTAATTCATAACTTCCGCAAGCACCGCTTCATCCGGCAAAATCCTGGTCACCTCCACTTTCGGCACACCAATCTGCTTGGCTAAATCATTCTGCAGGCCGATGAGTTGTTTGAGGTGCGGTTGGGCGAATTTCAAAGCCTGGATCATGTCTTCCTCGGCCACTTGTTTAGCGCCCGCTTCCACCATCATAATATTTTTTTCGGTTCCCGAAACCACCAAATCCAAATCCCCGGTTTTGCGCTCTTCGTAGGAAGGGTTGGCGATAAATTCGCCATTGACCCTGCCCACTCTCACGGCTGCGATCGGGCCCTGGAACGGAATGACCGACGCGGTCAGAGCGGCTGATACGGCATTGATGGCCACAATATCCGGATCATTAACTTCGTCCACGGACAAAATCGTGGCAATGACCTGGACTTCATTGCGCATGCCTTCGGGAAACAGCGGACGGATAGAGCGGTCAATTAAACGGCCGGAAAGAATGGCTTCGTCCGTGGCCCGGCCTTCGCGTTTGATAAACCGCGAGCCTTTGATCTTACCTGAAGCGTAAAGCCGTTCTTCGTAATCCACCAGAAGCGGAAAATAATCCATGCCTTCCTTGACCTTGCCCATCATGGCCGTGGCCAAAACCACGGTATCACCCAATTGTCCCAGCACCGCGCCATGCGCTTGCATGGCCAATTCGCCGGTTTCAAACGAAATTTGCTTGCCGGCCAGTTCTAACGAGACTTGTCCTTTTTTCATCGTCTAAACCTTTTTGTTTCGCAGTCAGCCAGAGAAACCAGAAGTAATATTTAAAGCCAATTTATAAATTACGGATTGCGAATTGCGGATTAATTCATAATTCTCTAATTTGCTCAAAATAACACCTCTGCTGTCCAGCTTATGCGAAAATTAATTACTTAATTAGATCCCGGATCGGAGTCCGGGATGGTCGACTATTTGTTGAGCTTGAGTTTGTCGACCAGCTTCTCGTGCCGCTTTTCATCTTCGGCTTTCAAATATCGCAGCAAGCGGCGGCGGTTGCCGACCATCTTCAGCAACCCGCGGCGCGAGTGGTTGTCTTTTTTGTGCTGCTGCAAATGCTCGGAAACCTTTTCGATCTCCCGGGTCAAGATCGCCACCTGCACTTCCGGGCTGCCAGTGTCATCCTTGTGGACCTGAAACTTTTTGATGATCTGGTCTTTCTCCTTGGGCGTTAACATCTTTTGCTCCTTGCGTCACGAAACAGCCAGGAAAGTGCTGTCCGTGGATTAAATATCATTTTGGGAATACAACTAAATTGCCAAGTTCTTGAATGTCGTTGTCAGAAATCAAATTTTTCTGCCGCAAGATATCTGCCAAGCGGTTAACCTTTTCGTCCTCTTTGCGAAGTTTGGTTGTCAAATCGCCTTGCAGGTTGGCAATTTTATCGTCTAAATAAGATTTAGTCGGTAATTGCTCCAGCTTGTCATGAATCGCTTGAAGTGCTGGTTCTAAATTATGTTCCCAAACTTGAGTAAAAGCCGCATTAAAAGCTTTAGGTAATGCTTTTTCAAAGCGCCCATCAAACAAATCCCCTATTTGTTTTAAGTCTTTCTCTTCCATGCCTTAAAGTTTAGCATTTTTTTGGGATCCAAGCAACCAGCTTAAATTTATAAGTTCTTGGCATAATTTATGGGTATTCCCGTGTTTCAACAGGCCTAAATAGGATTGAGTATTGTTTTCGTTAAATTTTTTGAGCATCCGCTTCTTCGTGGTCGTGCGAAGTATTCTACGGTTCGGAAAGTTCACCCAGCCCAAGAAATCAATGCCTGAAGCAAAAATCTTAAGAATAATTTTGTCGGGATGCAAGTCTAACCTAAGTTTATCTTTAAGAAAACTTAGGATTGTAGCGCGCTGATTTATCAGCTCTGGTCTGCTGTGGGACAATATTACAAAGTCATCAGCATAACGAATGTAATATCTGACTTTTAATTCATGCTTCATAAACTGGTCAAACTGGTTCATGTAGATGTTAACTAACAGCTGGGAAGTGAGGTTCCCGAGCGGCAGACCGACGCCAGCCCTCTTCCCATCCCCGCTGGGAATATCTGTCGAGTTGAGCGGGGATCTTGGAATAGATCCCCGATTACGTGGCCAAGTCCTTGCCTCGGGGATGGACAAAGAGGAAGCGGCTTCGCTCCCAAAGCTCCCAATAATCTCCTCCAGCAACCACAGAATATCCATATCCGGAATATATTCTTTCAGGATGCCAAGCAAGATATCATGGTCAATATTCGCAAAGAACTTTTTGATATCCAGCTTCAAAACCCAGCACGTTTTGCGATTGTAGTTGCTGACTTCCAAGAACATAGCTCGGAACCGCCTGATAGCCCTATGTGTTCCTTTGTCTACTCTGCATGAATAAGAATCATAAATGAAAGTTTTGTCAAAAAATGGATACAAAATCCAGTAAACTGCGTGATGAACCAGGCGATCCCTTACGGAAGCCTTGCTTATTTGCCGCGGCTTGGGATCGGAAATATTAAACTGCTCATAACCGCCATGTTTGTAAGTTTTATTTACAAGCTCCTCGTGAAGTTGTAATATATTATCAATTAAATTAACTGAAAATTTCTGCACGTCTGGCTTGTTCCGTTTGCCGCGGATAAATTCCTGCCAGGCCGCGAATAAATTTTCAAGCGAAATAATTTCTTGATATGCCAATAACGACCCCCCCCCAACGGAATTTTGAGACTTTGAATTTACCGGCTCTCCAGAAGCTGTCATCAGGGTTTAAACTCTGGAATAATTATTTGCCAAGGATACCGAGGTTAATCAGATATTCCCTGGGAGAAAAGATTAGCAGCTTGTTTATTGACATACTTGAACTCTTGCTCATTGCCGGATATTCGGACAAACAGAATAAACTGCCGATCTTGCAAAAAGCCAGCATCAAGCTTGATTTGCTGAAATATTTCCTGCAAACTGCTTTTGAACTTAAAGCCATAGATAACAATAAACTCGCGGCCCTAGCGGTTCCGCTTGCCGATGTGGGCAGGCAACTAGGTGGCTGGCTTAGAGACCTGGCTAAACAAACTCCTCCAAACTAATGGAGGAGTTTTTGCAATCCAAAGAAAGTTGCGACCGCCGAACCAGTTGTTGTCGTTCCAGTCGTTCACACTGCGCTTGACGTTGACGTTGCGCACGTCGTCGTTCCGGTAGAAGTTGGCGAATCGTGCAAAGTACCATCCGATCTGCAAAAAAAGCAGGCTGATTATTTTGCGGGAATAAAAACCCGACCAGTATTTTACACCAAGTTTCTTTGGAAACTTCTTGTTAAGCGGCACTCTGCCCTAAGCCTTGACCGAGAGCATCCTGGCGGTTTAACAATGCGAGATAAACAATCTGAAGCCTTAGCCGCAGATATTTTCAAATTTATCTGAAATTATCTTAGCAAATTTTTTTGCTCCGACGCAAGGTCGGAGTCCCGACCTCTGAAAGAGCGTTGGGACAAAAAAGAAGAAGCCTTGTCGAATTGCTCAACAAGGCTTCCCAAAACGCGAGGGTCCAAGGGCTCAAAAGAACATAGAACCCAAGGAACCCGAGAACCTTACTTGCGACCGCCGAACCAGCTGCGGTCGTACCAGACGCTCACACTGCGCAAGACGCGGACGTCGCGCACGTCGTCGCACCGGTCGAAGCTGGCGAAACACCAATTGCCGTTCTCATCCTGCCAGCTGTCCCCGTTGGGACGCTGGTCAGCGAACTCGGGGAAGGTGGCGTTGATCAGGATCTGGACCTCCAGATCCCGAGTCAACTCACGGCTGGTTCTCGTCCCTTCGACCTTCGAGTCCGGCGTTTGCTTGCCGGACTTATACATAAGAAAGTCGAACTCCTCCCATCCCTCGCTTTCGCCCCCGATGAGCGGCATGGTTCCGGGCACATCGCTCGGCCCGTAATGCCGGCGGCCGGTGAGGTCGAGCAACTGCTGGCCCGTGCGCTTGCCACGCTTGATCCTGACTTGGAAGAGCACCTCGGTGTCGGTCTTGGAGACTTTCATCGCCGAAAAGAACGAGGCCAGCGTCTCCACCACCGGCGTTGGCTTCGCAACGGGCGTAAGCGTTGCCTGGTCAGAAAGCACCTGGTCAACACCCGCCGTGGTCAGTTTGTTCTCCAACGCCTCGAACTGGCCGAACATCCGGCCGCCGAACTTGACCGGCTGGAAGTCGGTCGGCCGCACGATTGCGATGTCGTGCCTTTCCAACCAGTCAAAGGCCAACATCGCGTCGTCAACGGTCTTGGTATTGTGTCGCATTTTTGCCCTCCTTCGGACTGTTTGCCCGAAGAGCAATTGCCACTGCCCGTGGCTGTGGGATCCGAGTGCCGTCGGACGCGGTCTTTGGCTCCAACCATTTCAGGCCAAAATGATAAGCATTTAAATGCTCAATATTTTGAACTGAAAACAATATATTGTATACCATTTTTGACATTTTGTCAATGCTTGCCTATTATTACCTTAGTCTGACAATATTCTATTTATCGCATTGCGCGACAAAGCTAAATGACAAAAACCAAAAGCAAACTACAAAAATACTACCAACGATTCCTTGAATACTTGGAAATCGAGCGCAATAGATCAAAAATGACCCTACGTAATTATGATCATTATCTCAAGCGCTTCGTGGAGTTTTGCGCTAAGCATGGGGTTACTGACCCTGAAGATGTTGACTTAGAAGTAATCCGCAACTATCGCCTGTTTCTTAACCGTCTTGTGGAGGGGCATCCTCCACATTCTTTGAAAGTCATCACCCAAAACTATCATTTGATCTCCTTGAGAAGTTTTCTTAAATACTTGGCTAAGGTTGATGTCAAAAGCCTGGCCGCGGAAAAGATTGAGCTGCCCCGCACGCCCAACAGAACTGTTGATTTTTTGGATAACGAAGATCTGGAACGGCTGTTTGAAGCGACAGAACAGGAAAAAAACAAACTGACCAAGCTTCGCGATCGGGCAATCCTGGAATTCTTATTTTCTACCGGGCTTCGGATCTCCGAATTATTGGCGCTTAAAAAAGACAGCGTCAATCTTAAAAAAGGGGAATTTACGGTCAGGGGCAAGGGCGATAAGCTGCGGCTGGTTTTTTTGTCTGACCGCGCGACCGAGGCTTTGCAAAAATACCTAAGCTTGCGCGAAGATAACTCGAAAGCGCTGTTTATCCGCCACGACGACAAAGAATCCGTGGAAAAACAAATCGCGTCCATGACGAAAGAATTCCCGGGACTCAGCGCCCGCTCGATCCAGCGCGTCATAAAAAAATACGCCAAATTGGCGGGTATCACTAAAAAAATAACGCCGCATACGCTGCGGCATTCCTTCGCCACTGACCTTTTGCAAAACGGCGCGGATTTGCGCTCGGTCCAGGAAATGCTGGGACACGCCTCCATTTCCACCACGCAAATTTACACTCACATCACCAACCCCAGGCTTCGGGACACATATGAAAAATTCCACGGCAAAAACCGCTAAATCAGATAATTTTTTGTTTCAGGCCCAACAGATATCCGATGGCCGAGGTCAGCAGATGCAGCACAAAATATACCGCAATGACCAAGAGATACTGCTCGGCACCCAATGGCCAGTACCAAAAACTTAGCGCAATCCCGCCCAAAATATAATCAAGCTGGTCAAATATTGGCCACGATTCTCCGGACGGAATGTCCCTCTGGCGCTTGAAAAAACTTTTGGCCGCATCGCCTAAAACCGCGCCCAGGCCCAAAAGCACACCCAGCATCATAGGCTGGCTTTGGACTAAGGCCGTCAGGGCACCGATCAAAATCCCGACAATCAGCCCGCGCCAGGTTTTGTGCGCTCCGAAAATTCTGCGGTTGCGGAAGGTTCGGTTGCAGTCCAGCGGGTAGTCCCAGCGCCTCAACACAGGCGCATGCGCGGCAAAAATCGGGAACATGTTGGCTAGCCCGGCCGGCAAAAAAAACCAAAAGGCGAAAATTATATTGTCGAGGATGGACATCAGAGGGTGTTAAAATCTTTTTTTTAATTTATTCCTCAAAGGGTCCAGATACGATAGCCATGGCGCGCGGCGCTTGATTAACTTTGCGCTCCGCAGCAATTCCTGCAAATTCTCCCGCGTGGGCAGTTGTCCAGCTTCGCAATACGCCCAGCCCACTCCCCTGATGCCATGGGCGTCGCTTGCCGCGGCTTTAGTAATTCCACGCTCACTGGCAAATTTTTCAGCCCTCGCAGCCGGCCCCCTGCCTCGAAGCCGGGCATTGAACACTTCCACTACATCTACCAGGTCAGTGATCTCAAACAGACTGCGTTCACTTAACCCTTTGCGCGCCAGTTCAAACGGATGCGGCACATAGGTCAAGCCGCCTTGCGCCTTTATCCGCTTTACGGTTTCCATCAAGTCCAGCCCGGGCTCGATTTTAGAAGTCAAAAACAAGCCGACTATTTCTCCGTCCAAAGTCAAAATCTCCTCGCCGACAATTATCTGCTCTCCGAATTTGGCGCGCAATTCCACGGCTTTTGAAATTTCATTATGGTCCGTGACCGCAATGCAATATTTTTGCGAGAGCAAGTCGCGGTATTGCACATCACCAATGCCGCCGTCGTATGATATAATGGAATGGGTGTGGAGATCTATTCGATACATGATAAGCCGATATAAATACGCATTGGAAAACCGGCTGCAGCCAATCGCTCGCGGTATGAGCCGGGTCAATCCAAACTTCCTGACCTTAATTGGAATTATACCACAGGTGGCGTTTTTTATTTTGATGCAAAATCACCTGTATGGCTGGGCCTTACTCGCCCTTGCCTGCTCGATCATAGACATGCTTGATGGCTTAGTGGCGCGGGCCCATAATAAAGTCTCAGCCTTTGGCGGGTTTCTAGACTCGATCATAGACCGCCTCGGGGACTTCTTTATCATTGCTGGACTTTACGTAGGAGGTCTTGCCAGCCTGATACTTTCGGCCATCCTTTTGCTGGCGGCTTTTTTAACCAGCTACACCAGAAGCCGCGGCAATCTGCCGGCCATTGGACTGATTGAGCGCACCGAGCGCGTGGCATTTATTTTTTTGGCCGTAATTATAAAAGCAGTTTTCCCAACTGCTTCCATCTCGGGATTCAACCTGTCCGAAGTCCTGATTTTGATTCTAGCTGTTCTGTCCGTGTTCACCGTCTGCCAGAGGGTTTGGTACGCCTACAAGCATCTGGCCTAAAAACTCAGCTCCGCCAGCAGCGGAAAATGGTCTGAACCGTCCACCTCATGCACTAACGAGCGGTGGATTTTTAAGTTGCGGGCAAAAATATGGTCCAGGTGCTGGAAGTGGGTGGTGGTTGCCCGAAAATCGGGAAATAAATTGATGAACTCTTTCCCGAACAAGGAATGAATCATTTCCACCTGCTTGGAGTTTTCGAAAAAACCGAGAGTGTTGAAATCGCCGCAGATTATCTCTCCATCCACGACCAATGCTTCTTTGAGATAATTCGACAAATGCTTGATTTGACTAATCCGATTTTCAAGCCCGCCGCGCCAGTCAATGTGCAAATTCGAGATTCTTAACGAAGTCTTGCCGATTTTGAAAGTGCCGATCAGCGAGCCGTAGCGCTGCTGGAAAGGCGTAATCCCGGCCCGCAGGAGCAAATTTATGATTCTTTGGTATGAACCGAAGTTTGCCGGGGTATCAAAAGACAAGTTTTCGAACTTTACCAAGTCCATCTCAGATTTCCAGACTATGCCCAATCCATAATCTTTCAAAAACGGCTCTGGACTTAGGAAAAAATTCCCGTTCCAACCCGGCCCCAAAGCGGATAAAATGGCATCCCCAATAAACTTCCCACCCTTGGAAAGCCTAACTTCCTGCAAACAAAAAAGATTGACTCCCGCCGAGGCGAAATCCAGGACGTTTCTGACAATTTCTCTTTCGTTGCGGGAATTGTGCAAATTGTAAGACACGAGCTTCAGCATAGCTTAAAAAATAGGCTATTGCGCCCAAAAAGTCAATGGATTATACTGTGGGCAAACCAAGTTCCAAGGAGGACTAAACCGTGACCATGATTTTGGTTGGAATCGGACTTGTCGCTCTCGTTGTCGTCATCGCCCTGCGCAAGCGGGGCAAAAATCGGAGTCACAACCCATCCAGTCACGCAACCTTCGGTGACATCACACCACCCTCCCGCTGAGGACGGCGCCCCGGACAAACGTATTCTTTTTTCGTTTGTCTTTCTTTTTTACATATTTCTTTTCAAACCAAGGATGGGCGACGGGTGACGCGGTTTTGGGGACCCTGCTCGCGCGCAGTTTTACGAGCACGTGCGGGGTAAAAACCGCGGCAGGACCCGTCGCTCATTCCAAGGCCGCCGCCACTTGCTGCCTCCACAGCGCCGCATACAACCCTCCGCCCTGCAGCAACTCCTCATGCCTGCCCTCCTCCACTATCATCCCTTTTTCCAAAACATAAATTTTATCCGCGTGCGCCACGGTCGAAAGCCGGTGCGCAACCAAAATCGTAATCAAGCCCGGCTTGATTTTCTCCACCTTTTGAATAGTCTTGGTGATCTGCTCCTCAGTTAAAGAATCCAGGGAAGAAGTTGCTTCGTCAAAAATAATCAAGTCGGGATCGCGAAGCAGGGCGCGCGCAATGGCCAGCCGCTGTTTTTCCCCACCGGACAGTTTGACTCCGCCTTCCCCAATCCGGGTATCGAGCCCTGTGCCGGCGCGGGCCAGGATGGACGCACCGGCCGCCGCCTCCAAAGCCTTGAGACATTCCTCATCGCTTGCTTGCGGCCGGACAAACAGCAAATTTTCCCTGATAGTACCGGCAAACAACTGCGTATCCTGAGTCACCAGTCCGATGCGGCTGCGGAGGTTGATGATGTCAATCTCACGAAGGTCCGTGTTATTGTAAACAATCTTGCCCTGGGTGGGGGTATACAGCCCGACCAAAAGTTTGACAATCGTGGTCTTGCCGCTGCCTGAAGGGCCGACAAACGCCACCGTATTCCCGCCTTTTAACGAAAGACTGATGCCGGCAAGCGCTTCCCTCAAAGCCTGGGGATAGTGAAAGCCTAACCCCTGAAATTCGATCGTCTCCAAATTGACAAGCCGCTTGGGCGAATCCAGCCGCGGCTCCGGCGTTAGCTTCAGAATCTGACTTAAACGGCTCATGGAAGCGGAAGCCTCCTGGAACGAAGTCGCGACAGTACCAAATTCGGCCATGGGGTTGAAGATAAAAAACGAATAAAATAGAATGCTAAAAAATTCTCCTAAGGTAATCAGCTGCCGAAAGATCAACCAGAGCAGCAAGAGCATAAGCATTGCCCGCAGGCCGTTGACCATGGTGCCCTGGATGAAACTGATGGCGCGGACATATTTGACTTTCTCAAGCTCCAACTCCAAAATTTGCGTATTCACCGAATTGAGCCGTTTGATCTCCTGGCTTTCCAAGCCCAGGCTCTTGACCAACTCGACGTTGCGCAAGGTTTCCGTGGTCGCGCCCTGCAGACTGGCAGTCTGAGTGATGATCCGCTTTTGCGTGGCTTGAATCTTGCGGCTCAGAAAATATGTGGTGGCGCCCAACAGCGGAACCATGAGCGAATAAACCAAGCCAATGGCCCAATGCACCCAAAATGCATAAACCAAAACGAAGCTGACGCCGACTAACGAGATGAACATAATATTGATGCCGTTTTGGATAAGCTTCTGCGCATCCGTCCTGGCTGACTGCAGTTTCTGCAAAAATTCGCCCGATCTCTGGTCCTCAAACACGGCATAAGGCAGGCTGAATGAATGCGACACGGAATCGGCGTACATGCCAGCGCCCAACTTCTGGACAATGACATTGACGTTGTAATCCTGGAAGTTTTTGGCAATGCGCGAAACAAGCGCCACTCCGATGAAGGCCAAAAGCAAAAAAATCACCCCGCGCAAAAATTCCTCAGCCGACAACTGCCCGGCCTTGGTCGCATAGCGGTCAATCAGCAGCCGAAAAACCTGCGGGTCCAATAGTGAAAACACCTGGTTGATGGCGGCCAAAACCAGGGTAGTGATAAGCAACTTCTTGTAATGCTTAAGATATTTCCAAAGCAGGCCCATGTTTTGCATTATAGCAAATACATGATCACTCGTACCTCAGAGCCTCGATAGGGCTCTTTTTGGAAGCGGCACGGGCGGGATAAAGGCCAAAGACCAGCCCGATGCTGGCCGAGACGACAAGCCCGATCAGCGCCGGGGTGAGAGGGAAAGCGTAAGCCCAGTCAAGCGAAAGCACGCGGCTTAGAACGAATGAAACGACAAACGCCCAAAATGCCCCAAGCAGGATGCCAATAACTCCGCCGATGCCGGTCAGTATCACGGCCTCCAGCAGAAATTGGCTCAATATATCCGAGCCCTTGGCTCCCAGCGCCTTGCGCAGGCCTATTTCCCGCGTCCGCTCGGTGACGGAAACGAGCATGATGTTCATAATCCCCACCCCGCCGACCAAAAGCGAGATAGCCGCGACAGACACCAAAAACAAGGTCATGACATTCGTGACCGTAGAAACCGTGGAAGCCAGATCAGCCTGGGTTTGGATGAAGAAATCATCCTTGGAGGAATCCTCGATGTTGTGCAAAGCTCGGAGCGTGGCCGTAATGTCGGCCACAGTCTGATCAATATTCTCTTCAGAATCCGCTTCAGCCGCGACGCGATGGTAATATCTGATGCCAAAGATGTATTGCTGGGCCGTGGTGTAAGGGACAAACGCCACCTCGTCGAGGTTGAGGAACGAAACCTGGCCTTTTTTGGGCATGATTCCGATGACGCGAAAGTTGCGGCCCTTGATTTTGATTTTCTCATTCAATGCCGGACGCGCCCCGAACAGCTCGTCGCGGATTTTGTCGCCGATGATGACCACATCCGCCCGGGCCGTGATGTCTTCTTCCGTGAAAAAACTGCCGTCGGAAATTTCCAAATCATACATTTCTTCCGCCAAAGGCGTGGCGCCAAGCACGGTTAAACGGTAAGTCTCCGACTCATACTCGCTCGTGGCCGTGCCAAACACTATCGGCATGACTTTCGAAAGCGTCGGCACGTTTTCCTTTTTCTTAAGCTCCCGCAGTTCACGCTCCCCCAACGAATCTGACTGCAAACTTTCGATGACAGAAGGATCAGTCGGGCCAGAAGGCTCGCGGCCCGGAATGATAACCAAAGTTTTGGAGCCTAAACCCTGGATTTGGACCAGGATCAAATTTTGCGCCCCTTTGCCCAAGGCCATGACCAAAATAATGGCGGTGATGCCGATGACAATGCCCAAAATGGTCAATCCTGAGCGCGTCTTATGCGAGCGCAGCCCCTTCAGCGCAGTGGTGATGCTGTGTCGGATCTTCATTTGATAAACTCCTCGCCTTTCTTGCGGGACAAAACTTTTTCGTCGCTCTCGATCTGTCCGTCCTTGATCCGAATGATCCGCTCCGCATGTTCCGCTGTGTAAGTTTCGTGGGTGATCAGAATGATTGTGTGGCCCCGACTGTTGAGTTTTTGGATAATCTGCATCACGGCCAAGCCGGACTTGGAATCCAAATTCCCGGTCGGCTCATCGGCAAAAATGACATCCGGCAAGTTGACCAGCGCTCGGGCAATGGCCACGCGTTGTTTTTCTCCGCCGGAAAGCTGGGACGATTCATGGGCCAGGCGGTGTGAAAGCCCCACCTGCTCGATAGCCTCAAGCGCCAACTTTTTCCAGGATGACTCGGGTTTGTCCGAATACAAAAGCGGCAGCATGACGTTCTCCAAGACCGTGGCTTTGGGAAGCAGGTTGAAAGACTGGAACACGAAACCCATCTTGAGGTTGCGAAGCCGCGCCAGCTCGTTTTCCGTAAATTCTGAGCTGTCTTTGCCTTCAAACACGTAGCGACCGCCGGATGGCCGATCCAAAAGCCCTAAAATCTGAACCAGGGTGGATTTGCCCGAACCGGAAGGCCCCATGATGGCGACAAACTCGCCCTGGCCTATGGAAAAAGAAACGCCGTTTAGCGCTGGCGTTTCCACTCCGTCATTGACGTAGATTTTCGCTAGGTTGGAAACTTCAATCATCTTAGTTGCTGTTGGAAAGCAAAACTTTCTGACCTTCGGAAAGCCCTTCGGTTATTTCGATGTTGCCGTCTGAGCCGCGCAGGCCGGTCTTGACTTCGACTTCCGCGACTGTCTGATCGGGATTCATCACCTTCACGAATTTCGCGCTCTCTTTGGCGAATACGGCGCGGGCCGGGATGATTATGATTCCCTCCCGTTTGTCCGTCAGAATGTCGAGGTTGGCTGTCATGCCGGAGCGGATCCGCTCGTCCGGATTCTCAAATGCAAATGTGGTTTGGTAGGTGGACACGCCGTCAATCAAGGTTTCGCCCGGACTGATTTTGATGACCTTGGCCGAAAATTTGACGTCCGAGCTGTATGCGTCTAAAATCACGGATGCCTCTTGCCCCAGCTTAAGCCGCGCGATGTCGGCCTCCGGGATGAACGCTTTAATTTCGAATTTATTTTCTGAGATCAGGGAAATTGCGGCAGTGTTGACCGAGATGATTTGGCCGCGCTGGATATCCACTTTCGTGACCGTGCCGGCAAACGGCGCGCGAAGCAAGCTTGCTTCCAGGGCCGCCTGGGCGGATTGGACCCCGCCTTGGGCGGAAAGCAGTTGCGCCTTGGCCGCGGCAAGGTCAGCCGGCCGGGCCTGGGCTTTCTTGAGGTTGAGACTGGCTTGGGCGGAATCCACCGCGGATTGCGCCGAGCTTATGGCTGAAGCTTGCGTCTGCAGCGCGGCCTGGTAAGTATTGTAATTAGTCACATAATTCGACGCTTTGGTATTGGGAATTTCGATCTCCCAGACATCGCTGGCCTGCACTGCTGTGGAAGAAAATTCCACGAACAGGCCGTGCGTGCCAAGCGCGGTTGGCGCGTTGGAGCGGACTTGGAAATCAGCTGACTCCAAACCGGTAACGTTGACAAACGGGCCCAAGCCGGTGTCATAAGCGGTTAATTTGTAAATCCCCTGCGCAGATCCGGTATAGGTACCACTGACTTCCGCTGTAACGGAGCTGATGTTTGAGGTTTTCGGAATGGCGGCGGGCGTGGAATTATTAAACGCGGCAAGCGCGTTTAATACAAGCACCGCTTGCTGGTTTTGGACGGCGACAAGCGCTGCTTTGGCAGCATCAAGCGAAGACTGGGCCACTGCCACTTCCTCGCTGCTGGCTCCGGCCAGCACCTTGTCGAAATTGGCCTGGGCAGCGGCTAGGCTGCCTCGCGCAGAGGTCAGGGCGGCTAATTCGTTTTTCTGATCCAAAAAAGCCAATACCGCCCCAACTGAAACTTTTTTGCCTACTGTTGCCGAAACTAAAGCGACTTTGCCGCTTTTCTCAAAGGCCAAATTCAAATTCTCCGAAGCCTCGACTTTGCCGGTCGCGCTCACTTCGGAAACCAAATCAGCCCTGCGCGCTTCGGCCGTCTGGAGAGTCGGAGTTTTTTTGCCAAAAAACCTGGAAACGGCAAATCCCGCCACTAGCAATACGGCAATCACAATAATGATTTTCTTTCGCGTAATTTTCATGATTTATTTGAACAGCGAAATGACAAAATAAGCAGCCATGCTGAGAGTGACTGCAAGCTTGAACAGAGTGCCGATGATTATGCCGACAAAAGCGGCCCAGGCAGTTCGCAGCGCGGTATGAAGCTCGGCTTTCGGGGCCAGTATTTCGCCCAAAAAAGCGCCTAGAAAAGGGCCAAGAAATGCTCCCAGCGGGCCAAGCAGTATAACACCAAAGATAGCGCCCAGCAACGCGCCCATGACTCCGTAGCCGGTTGATTTATACCCTTTTGCCGCCAAGGCCGGCCCGAAAATATCAAACAGGATGGTCAATAATGTCAGGGCGGAAAAAACTGAGATGGCCACGGCCCCGACTTTTTCGAAATGCGTGGCTATGCCCAGGATAATAAGACCGGCCAAAGCCACCGGCGGCCCAGGCAAAAACGGCAGGATGGTGCCGGCCAAACCGATTAAAATCAAAATTCCCGAAATTATCGCCCACATTTATTTTTTCTCCAAATTTAACGAACAGGAATTAATGCAAAATCTTTTACCGCCCTTTTGTGTAGGCCCGTCTTCAAATACATGTCCCAAATGCGAGCCGCAGCGCTTGCAGACGACCTCGGTGCGATTCATGTCATGGCTTGAGTCTTGCCTAAGCTCGACATGCTCAAGGTTTGCCGGCCCTGTAAATGACGGCCAGCCGGTGCCGGAATCGAATTTCGCATCAGAGGAAAATAATTCCGCTCCGCACGCGGCGCATTTATACATGCCTTTGGAGTGCTCATCGATATATTTACCGGTAAAGGGCGCTTCTGTCCCTCGCTCCCGCATGACATGATATTGCTGCGGATCTAAATGTGAAAATTTATCCATGGCGATATTCGGTTAATTTTTTGACTAAGTTTTTCGCGCTCGGTCTTGCCGTGAGTAATACTAAAGCGCTGCATCAGCTTGCGCAATTTACCCTTGCGCTTCTGCTTATGCTTAATATCACTATGCCTCTTCTTCGCCCTAATTTTGGACATCTTTGTTGAGCAATCCGGCAAACTTCTGCCTTAATTTGGCAATCTTGGGACTGATAACCAGCTGGCAATACGGTTTGTTTTGATGTTGGTCGAAATACCGCTGATGGTAGCTTTCCGCCGGCCAAAATTTATCTAGCTTGCCGATTTCCGTCACAATCGGCGTTTGATATATATCGCGTATATATGTGGATATATATTTTTCCGATTCAACTTTCTGTTCATCAGTCGTGTAAAAAATCGCGGAACGGTATTGTGAGCCGATGTCATTTCCCTGACGGTTGAGCGTGGTCGGGTCATGCGTGGCAAAAAATACGCTAAGTAGGTCGGCGTATTTAATTTGCGTCGGATCGAATTTTATCTGAATCGCTTCGGCATGGCCTGTATTGCCAGCACTCACCTGCTCGTAAGTCGGGTTGTTCGTGTGCCCGCCGGCATAGCCAGATTCGACTGATTCCACACCTTTCAATCGTTGAAATATCGCCTCAGTGCACCAAAAGCACCCGCTGCCAAATATTGCCGTTGCTAGTTCTTTGCCCATTATATAATTATAACTCAAAAAGCCAAAAATAAAAAAAGGCGCGAGGTCTCTTCTAAGGCTTGCGCCGAATCTCCCGGCCGTTACCGTCATCCATCTTTCTCATCCGATAGCCAAAGAAAAGCGTCCCCAGGAATATCACGCCTAAAGCAATAACCCAATCGGCGGAAACCACCATCAGAACTCCTGTTCGCCGGCATTTCTGCCAGAGACGTTCCAGCCGCTTCTGCATAAAGTCCTCCTTCCGCATCAGTCTATCAAACACAAACGAAAAAAGAAACAAAGCGAGTTGTTTTTTGTGCTCACGCCGTTTTGATGCGACTGGTAAGACAGCCGCTCGCGTTGGAATACCGTAATTTTCTTGAAATCAACCCGACTACGCTCCGGGATTTGCCGAATCATAAAGCTTGAAGCCGATTAAAATCGAGATCAACACAAACATGATGACCTACAACAAGAGCCCAAACCCAATCGTTTTTTTGAAGTTCATTTTGTTTCACCCCCTTTCAAAGAAACTGACACGCCTTAAGCATAACAAAAACAGGCTTGCCGCCTATTATGGTTTCATTCACCACCTTCGCTAACATACTATCATATGATGTATACTTAACTCATGATCGAACTTATACAATGTAAAACCGACATAGGCAGAAAATTAGAAAGCTACAAGGATTTTCTACCAGTGGATTACAGAAGTTGCTTCAAGCATGGCAGAATTTTAAAAGGGAAAAAAATTATGCATGTTAATGCTACCCATAAGGGCGGCGGGGTCGCTGAATTACTCGCCACCCAGATCAGTCTGGAAAGGTCGATGGGTATAGACAGCAGGTGGTTTGTCATGGATGCTCCCGACACATTCTTCCGGGTCACTAAAAAAATCCACAACATGACTCAAGGGCTTCCAGGGCGTTTAACCATGAAAGAAGCTCTGACTTATCTTGATACGAACCAGGAACTATCCTTGCCCTTTTTGCAAATACTGAATACAGTCAAGCCTGATCTTGTGGTTATCCATGATCCGCAACCAATGCCCTTGGTTAAGTATGTTCCTGCTGGAATAAAGACCATTCTCCGCTTGCATATTGATTTTTCCGAACCGAATCCAAGAATCACAAAATTTCTCACGCCGTTCTTATCTAATTACAGCCGAATTATAATCAGCAGTAAAAATTACATACCCGAACTGCCAAAAAATGTACAAAAACGGACTACGGTTATTATGCCTGGCATCGACCCTCTTTCAGAAAAAAACCGCCCGATGGCCAGAGAAAAAGCCAGGATAATTACCAAACAATTAGGAATAGACCCGGACAGGCCGATTGTTTTGCAAGTGTCCAGATTTGACCCATGGAAAGATCCGTTGGGGGTGATAGAGGCCTACTCCATGGCAAAACTAGAAATACAAAACCTTCAGCTGGTTTTGGCAGGAATAATTCAGGCTAAAGATGACCCGGGAGCGCGATTGATTCTGGAGAAAGTCAAAAAACGGGCGGGAACAGATCCTGATATTTTTCTCTTTTGGGATCAAAGCCAGATCAATAGCAATTCCGTTGATTGTTTTGTAAGCGCCATACTCACGGCCAGCACGGTTGTTATTCAAAAAAGCATCAAAGAGGGCTTTGGACTGACAATCACGGAGGCAATGTGGAAGGGGAAACCGGTTATTGGCGGAAATGCCAGCGGGGTTCGTTTGCAAATAATAAACAACCGGAACGGGATGATCGTGTCGAACACCTTAATGGCTGCGAAAGCAATAATAAAGTTAGTCAGAAATCCAAAACTTAGGAACAAACTGGGAAAGGCGGCCAGACTGTCAGTTCAAAAGAGATTTTTGCAACCGAAGTACTTGCTTGAAAATTTAAAGGTATATAAGCAAGTCTTATAAAAAAAACCGCCATGAGGCGGCTTTCGAATTCGTGTTTTTCTGGAGTCGCGCGGTCTTAGACGTTCGAACCATAATCCAGCAAGCCCCAGGATTTATTTACATTCCTGATCTTAGCAGGTTTGGAGATAAATAAACACAAGTTTTATTCATCCGCTTTAACCTAAGACATAACCAGCAGCTCGTGCCTTGCCGATTTGTTTTATCATCCCGAGCTTCTTAAGCTTTTGTAGATGGAATTGGGCGGTTCTTTGAGGGCAACGTAAAATATCCACTACATCTTTAGTTGTGATTTTACCCACTTTATCTACGAAGTCCAAAAGCTGCATCTGGTCTTTATCAAGATAAATTTTCGATTGGATTTTCTCATCTACTTTTTTCATCTGTAGAGCTGCTATTTTTTCTTTGACGTTATCGGTTTCTTCCTTAAATCCTTTGACAAAGTATTCCAGCCACGGAGTAAAATCGACTCTTCGCTCCTTATAATTTTTACCAATATTGATTGCGGCATAATACTTGGGGCGAGCCTTATTGTAATAATCTTCCAGAGCAAACAATCGTCTGAAATCATAGCCTCTTTCATAAAGAACCAAGGTAGCTAATGCTCTGGCCGTTCGGCCGTTTCCATCGTTGAAGGGGTGGATGGCGGCAATTTCTTGGTGGACAATGCCTGCGACAAGAATTGGGTGAATATCTTTTTTAACACTATCCTGTATCCAAGCAACCAAATCTTTGACCAGCTCAGCCACCTTGTCAGCAGCTGGGCCAGTATAAAGTGTTTCGTCTGGCCAGCCAAATTTTTTTCTCACTACATAAATCGGGCCTTGGCGGTAACGTCCTGATTGTTCTTTCGGCAAAGTATTTTCTGTGACTAAGCCGTGAATTTTCAATATAACTTTTTCGGTAATTGGTTGTTTCTTTTCAACTACTTTCTGAATATATTTCAATGCGGCCAGATAATTTACAACCTCATAAACATCTCTGGCTGGGGCATCAATTTTTAGAGCATTGCTATGTTTCGCCAATTCTTCAACTTGGTGGATATTCAGGATGTTTCCCTCAATAGCTGTAGAGCTATGCGTCATACGCACCAAAGCCTGCCTACGCAAGCGTAACTCGTGCTTAGGGAGGAGTTTAGCACGATCAATGGCCGCCTTTGCCCCTGCAATGCTGGTCAGCATACTGACGATTTTATTGGTTATTTTGAATTGTGGATCAAACATAGGCTTATTTCCTTCTATAATCATTATACTCCTTATCCAAGAATTGCGCAAGTATCGCGCAATATATCGCGCAAATAACAAAACCCGCCTCCTTGTCCGCCGAAACTTTAGCGTAGGCGGATTCGGCGAGTTTCATCTTCGGATTTTTGGGGTGCCCGATGGGAATCGGACCCACGTGACCAGCGCCACAGGCTGGCGTTCTACCATTGAACTACGGGCACCATGATTTATAACAATGCGATCACGACTAGAGCAAGGACAGTAATAACGACCAAACACCCCAAGATGTATCCAAGCAACCAGATCGCTTCTTTCTTGGCGCCTTCCATGTACATTATCACCGGTTTCACGAAAATCAATGTACCCATGACTGCGGCCGAGAGAACAAACAACATCAGGAATGCCACTGGCGCCCACATATTTTCTTTTGGGCCGAACAATTTTTCGGCATTGTTCATTACAGACACTATGATGATTATGTACGCTAGCACGAGCACTGAATGAGCAATCGCCGTTTTTAACAATTTACTGTTCATAATTTTTCTGGGAACGTCTGACGTTCCTGGCCCATGAACCATTCACTATCGTTCAGGTTCAGAGCATGTGCCAGTCGCCCAAGTTATTGCTTATGGTCGTGCCGTGTACCGGAGCGAAGCGACTGGTACGTGGTGCCCCCGGAGGGAATCGAACCCCCATCAACGGCTTAGAAGTCCGCGGCTTTATCCATTAAGCTACGGGGGCGTTTAATGAAAAATCCGCACACAGTGCGGCTATGATTTTGGCGCAAATGCTGTGTCAGATGCGCGCTCACTCTATAATTATACTCCGATTTAGGCAAAAAGTCAACATATGCTAAGATAAAATAAGGGAAGTTCGGGTTTCTGAAACAAACCGAGCAAACACAATGACAACGGAGGACTTGCCATGTTAGAGGCTTTGACGATACTCATCACCGCAGCCATCGTGGTTCAGTTAGCCGTATTCGCAACTACGATCTACCTGCACCGCACTGCCACGCACGGCGCACTGACCCTGCATCCTGCTGCGGCCTGGGTGTTCCGATTCATTCTCTGGATCACCACCGGCATCACGACCCGGGAGTGGGTTGCCGTGCACCGCAAGCACCATGCCTTCACGGACGAGGAGGGAGATCCCCACAGCCCTAAACTCGAAGGATTTTGGAGCGTCCAGCTGGGCAACGTTTTCCATTACCTGAAAGCGCTCCGCAACGACCCCGGAATCGTCACCCAATACGCGCGTGATCTCAAGCCTGACTTGTTTGATCGCTGGCTCTTCGACCACGGGCCCCTGGGTCTGCTTCTTGGAATAACTGCGCTGTGCGCGGTCCTCGGATTGTGGCCAGGCCTGGCCGTGGCCGGCATCCACGCGTTCCTGTACGTGTTCGTGCTGTCGTCGTCGATCAACGGCCTCTGCCATTCGATCGGCTACAAAAACTTCGACAACTCAGCCACGAACATCCGACTTGTCGCCTATCTCACCGGCGGCGAAGGGCTGCACAACAACCACCATGGCTACCAACGCAGCCCCAAACTCAGCTTCAAGAGAAGCGAGTTTGATCCGGCATGGCCAATCATCAAACTGCTGACAGCCCTCGGGCTGGCACAACACCGCAAGACCATCAACGACGTGCGATCGACCCCGTAGTAACGCGAACCATTTACTACCTGGGGTCTTTTTTTACATTGGCAATGGCGCCTGCAGAGACAAAAAGTCAGCGATCTGTTATGATGACAAGGCTTTGCTTATGGCAATTCCAACCGATACGTCAAACACGTTTCAAAATTTGGGCCTGGCGCCCAAGCTTTTGGAAATTCTGGCAAACCATAAATTCATCCATCCAACGCCGATCCAACACCAATCCATTCCGATTGCCGTCCAGGGCAAGGACGTCATGGGAATCGCGCAGACCGGCACCGGCAAAACCCTCGCCTTCGGCTTGCCCATGATCCAAAGGCTGGCGCAGAGCAAGGGGGCACAAAAAGGGTTGGTAGTCCTGCCGACCCGCGAACTGGCCTTGCAGGTGGACGCGACCCTGAAAAAAATCGGCCACAGCATCGGCTTGAAAACCGCTATCCTAATCGGCGGCGAAAATATGGGCAAACAGCTGAAGATGATGCGAGCAAACCCCCATATCATTATCGCCACTCCGGGGCGGCTGATTGACCATTTGGAAAGCAAAACGGTTGATTTAAGCCTGGTCGGCATACTCGTGTTGGACGAAGCGGACCGGATGCTGGACATGGGATTCGCCCCACAGATCAACAAAATTCTCCAGAAAATTCCGAAAAACAGGCAAACCATGCTCTTTTCCGCGACTATGCCGGACGAAATCGTGAAAATTGCCCAATCATACATGTCTCTGCCTTTGCGCGTGGAAGTGGCCCCGTCAGGCTCAACCATCCACAGCGTGACGCAGGAAGTCCTGTTCGTGGATCGAAGCGACAAAATCCAGACGCTCCGCGCCACGCTCTATGACTACAAAGGAAGCGTTCTGGTTTTTTGCCGCACCAAGCATGGCGCGAGAAAAATCTCTTCCGCCGTGCGCAATATGGGCCATACGGCCGCGGAAATCCATTCCAACCGCTCGCTTCGGCAAAGAATTGAGGCATTGGAAGGATTTAAGCTCGGCAGGTACCGCGTGCTGGTGGCCACAGACATTGCCGCAAGGGGAATAGATGTGACCGGCATTGAACTGGTCATCAATTACGACCTGCCTGCTACTGCTGAAGACTATGTCCATCGCATCGGAAGGACGGGGCGGGCCGGCATGTCCGGACATGCCATTTCCTACGCTCACCCTGACCAGACAGGCGATGTCCGCCGAATTGAACGTTTGATCAGAAAACCCTTGCAGGTCTCGCATTCAAAACCCCCGCCTGCCGCTCACGCCGCTCCCAGGAAAAACAAAAAACCGCATTACCCCAGCCGCGGTTACTTCATGAAACGCAGATAAAAAGATAAAAAAGACAAAATAAATGCCCCGTTGGGGCTTTTTTTACTGCTTATTTTTGCTGGTTCTTGATAGTTTCGATTTCCTTGATGAGGCTCTGCAAACGGTTTTCGATGGTGGTAAGGGTCTGGGTCGTAACCACTTCCAGCTTATCGTCTTCTTGGATGTCTTCTTGGATTTCGTCAATATTTTCTTCGACTTCCTGCAAGCTCTGGGTATTGCGGTTGACGGTCATTTGGATGAAAATCGAGAGATAAATGGCTTCCAAAGATACCAAGGTCGTCAAAATCAGCAGCATCTTCTCAAAATCGTAGCCAATTAGGTACAAACCGAACATGGCGGCGAAAAACAAAGTATGCAACAACAACGACCAGGAAGAACCCAGCCAGTCCGTAACCTTGATGGGCAGGTCTTTGATATGCTTAAATTCCAGACGATCCTTGAAATTCATGCCGAATACAATTATATCAACTATCTGGCAAACGTACAATGGATTTTTGTAACGTATCAGTCTAAACTGACGTTAACATTGGAAGAAAGGAGCAAATATGGCATGGTATGGCGATTCCAAAGGACACGCGGAGGCCGGCCGCAAAGGCGGCACCGCTTCCCGGCGCGAATAAGGTTATTGCGTCGCCTGATGGATAAATAAATTCAGGAGCAATTTGGGGTTTTGCTCAGAGGTTTTGAGCTTGCGGTCAATGGACAATAAGCTTCTGAGTAGCGTTTTGGCTTTGATCGGGTCGAAATTCTTTACCAATTTCAAGTTGACGAAAACCCGCCCGGAAGACCACCCCAAAATTTCGGCGATTTCGGCCTGATTTTTCTTCTGAGCCAAAAGCCCATAAACCTGCAGCAAACTTTTGAGCTGTTCCGTCAGCAACCCAACGATTTTGATGATTTCGAATTTTTCGTCAGAACTGCTTGCCGCCAGCAGCGACTCCAGGCTCTGCGCGGCTTGTTTTTCCTGTTTGGCGAAAATGCTGTCGGAGAGGGCAAACACATTCTCCGGTAAATGCGGTTCGACAAGTTTCTCCACATCTGACTGTTCTATTTTAGCTTTATAACTTGCCAATTTACTCAACTCATTGTCCGCCTGCCAAAGATTGAAAGGCGGGGCTTTTTTTTCGCTAGCTTCGTCGCGGCCCAAAAACACCGCCAATCTGTCTGCCGCGGCCGGAGTCAATGTAACGCTTTTGGCCTCTGCTTCGGATATCAGCCATTGGTTGAGCGCCTTCCCGACGGGGAGTTTGAATTGGGTGACTTGAACTGGCAGGCTCAGAATTTTTTTTACAACTTTCAGCCGCTGATCCAGCTTAACGGACTGCCAAAACACCAAAAAGTAGTCTTTGGGAGTATTGCTGATCACCTGCCTCAGTTTCTCTGCCAGAGATTCCTGTGTGGCTTTGTTAGGCAAAACGTTTTTGGCAATGAGCAATTTTTTGGTCGCAAACAAAGACGGACTTAATTCCTGTTCAAGTTTCTTTCCCAACTCGTCCTCGCCAAGCTTCTCGCCGTCAATGATTGAGACGGCGGAAGTCGAGTATTTTTTTTCAAATTCCGAAATCCAGCGCCTGACTTTGCGCTGGATGCTGAAATCGTCTTCGCCGTGAAAAATAAAAACGTTAGAAGAGCGGCTGGAGGTGCTTGTCATTTTCTTTTTTTGTCAATTTCTGATTGATGATCTTATTCAGGTCCGATTGGCGGATTTTCCATTGGGCCCCGATCTTAAAAGCCGGGATTTTACCCGCCTTGCACCAGCGCCAAATAGTCTGGTTGGTCACATTGAAGAACCTGGCCAGCTGTTCTACCCCCATGATTTTGTCATCTCGGCCTATCATAAGCCCAGTTTAACACTCCCAAGCCTTGAATTCAAGCTCAAAAAATGCTATAAATACGGGGCAAAAAACATTTATGTCTCCGTGGTGAAACGGATATCACACCAGTCTTCGGAACTGGTATTGGGGGTTCGAATCCCTCCGGGGACACCAAATATTTTTATCGCTTTAGGCGGTTTTTTTGTTGTAAAAAAAGCACGGAAGCTGGTGCTTGGATTAAGCAACCGACTCCGGCTTGAGTGAACGCGGTTAGGTCAGTCGCGCGGGCTGGTCGGCAACTGCTTCGTCGCCATTGCAATCCCGCTGACGAGGACCCCGACGATGCCAACGACTCCGGCGGCGATCAGGATTCCATGTGCGCCAAAGCGGCCGTAGAATCCAAACAGCACGATTGCTCCGATCACCGTCACGATTCCTGCCTTTAGCATAAGTCCTCCTCAGTGGCACGCGCCGGTGCCGCTGTCGCGAAACGACGCGCCCGCCACTGGAATGAACTCCCAGTTATAGCTTGCGGCCTTGAGCGTCAGCTTAAGCACGCCCCACGACGTGCTGTCATACAACTCGCTGTTTTCCGCTGTGGTCCTCCGCCGATATAGCGGCGCGCCGCCGGTGCCAGCCGTGAACTGCCGAATGCCGCGCTGTTCATTCCACTGACCATCAGGATCCTGCGGCCGAAACCGCTCATAGGCGTGCTCGTGGCCGTTCAGAATCACATCAGCGCCGGCATCATACAGCGCGCGCCAGGCATCGCGCACCTTGGTTTCGGCCGGATTCTGGCCGGAGGTGAACAGAGGGTAGTGCCAATAGGCCAACGCGCACTTGCTCCGGTTCGCCGCCAGATCAGCCCTTAACCATACATCCTGCGCGCTGTCCAGGCGCATTGAGATCTCGCTATTCAGCGAGATGATGTGCCAGGCGCCGTAATCAAAACTGTAGTAACCGAGACCAGGCGGACCAGCGGCAAAGCCGAAATAGTTGAAGTAGGAAACACCGCTGTCACCCTCGCTCCAGTCATGATTGCCGGGTGCTGCGCGCGTCCGCGCCAGATGCCGCCCCCATGTGGGTTCATAACAGGCTCGGTAATTCTCCATCGAACCGTTCGGATAGACGTTGTCGCCGAGCGTAAAGACTGTGCCCGCGATGCTGTCGAGCAGCCGTGCGGTCAATACAGCACCTTGTGACCCGCATACCGCGATATCGCCCGCGCCGACGAACACTACCTCGCCCAGAGGCGGTGGTATTGGCCCAGGCTGTGTTGGCGGTTGGGATGGCGGATCTGAAGGAGGTTGAGCCGGCGAGGGAGGTTCCGCCGGCGGCGTAGTCGCCTGAACCAAAGCGGTTTTACTCGGACCGGTCAGTCCCCTGTCGTCGCCGCAAGCAGCGGCAAAGAGCAGGAGAAAAATAGCGATCAAGCGCATGATCTGTCGCATTGAGTTTTCCTCCTGCTAACGATTGTGCCATTACAATAGCACTTGTATAAGGCCTTGAAAAGTCATAAATCAATTGTTCTTTTTTGCGATTAAAAAACAGCTTATCGCTGTTTCGGAAATCATTTGGTGGGTCGCCCCGGAATCGAACCGGGAACCTTGGCGTTAAGAGCGCCCTGCTCTGCCAGTTGAGCTAGCGACCCAAAAATTTAAGCATGTGGTAATTTTTCCATCCAATGTTCTGGCTGCGCTTTTATATTAAGCATGCTTTGCACCAAACCAGCAATCGATCCTAATATACGAAAAAGTAAATAAGTACTGCCTTCGCCTCTAACTCGAACTTTCACCGTTCCCATGTAATGAATATTTTTACGATAGCCTGAACCTTCTGGTTTTATAAAGCTTTTTTGAAAATTCGCTATAGGCACGCCGGTCAGCTTCGACCAGTATTGTTTCATGTTTCGTTCATTTTGTCCAGAATGCAGATGCAGTTCAAAAACTAACGATTCAGGCAGAATTTACCATTACACCTCTATTGTCAAATAAAAAAATCCACGGGCGCAGTTTTTTTTCGTTATACTTATGTTATATCTAAGTATAACTTTTTTAGATCCTTAAATAAGCTTGCCCCGGACTCCCAGCCTCGACTCGCCGTCGAGGCGAGGCGGGCGATCCGGGGTTCAGGATGACTCATGAGCTCATGTAGTTTGGCGCTTCTTCGGTGATGATGACGTCATGGACATGGGACTCGCGCTGGCCGGCTTTTATTTATTCCCATTCAACCGTGCCAGGCGGCTTGGAGGTGATGTCATAGACCACGCGGTTGACTCCCTCAACTTCGTTGGTGATGCGAGAGGAAATTTTGGCCAGCAGCTTATGGGGCAAGTTCGCCCACTGAACGGTCAGAAAATCAGGCGTATTGAACGCGCGGATGATAATTGGAAATCCGTATGTCCTGGCATCGCCCTGCACCCCGACTGATCTGATCGTTGATGGTAATACCGCGAAATATTGCGAGACTTTTACGCCGCTTTTTTCCATTTCTTCCGAAAGAATCTTGTCCGCTTGCCGAATCAGCTCAAGCTTGTCTCTGGTGACTTCGCCGATGATCCGAATCGCCAGCCCCGGACCTGGGAAAGGCACGCGATAAGCTATACTTTTCGGCAAGCCTAAGGCAACAGCAATTTTCCTCACTTCATACTTATAGAGATCACGCAGGGGTTCGATGAGCTTCATGCCCATCCTTTTTGGCAGCCCGCCGACATTGTGGTGGGACTTGATGACAGCCGCGTTTTTGCTGCCCACACTCTTGCCGGAACTGACGGCGTCGGTATACAAAGTTCCTTGCACCAGCCATTTGACCTTGCCGATTTTTTTCGCTTCTTTTTCAAAAATTCTGATAAAAAGCTCACCAATAGTTTTGCGTTTTTTTTCAGGGTCAACAACACCCTTCAGCCTGGCCAAAAAATCCTTTTCTGCCCTGACAATGATCAGGTTTATTTTCAAATAAGACCTAAAAATCTTCTTGATGGACTCGGTTTCACCCGCGCGCATCAGTCCGGTGTCCACATATACGCAGGTCAAATTTTTGCCGATAGCTTTGTGAACCAATACTGCCGCCACGGCCGAATCCACGCCTCCGGATAACGCACAAATCGCCCTGTCGTTGCCTATCCGCTGCCGGATTTCTTCCACTGATTTTTCTATAAAATCTCTGCCCTTGGGAGTTTTTTTGACACCGGTGATCTTGATGAAATTCGCCAAGATCTTCTGCCCGTTTTTGGTATGCATGACTTCCGGATGAAATTGCAGCCCAAACAACTTCCTTTGTTCGTAGGCCACAGCCGCCGCCGGGCAGTTATCGGATGATGCGATGATTGTAAAATTTTTGGGAAGCTTGCTGACGGCATCGCCATGCGACATCCAGACGTCCTGTTTTTTTCCAAGCCCGGCAAAAATTCTGCTCTTTCTTGCCAAAGTCACTTCAACATGCCCGTATTCCCGCCGCTTCGAAGACTGAATCTTGCCGCCCAGCTCATACGCCATGAGCTGTTGGCCGTAGCAAATGCCCAAGACAGGGATGCCTAACGAAAAAATTGATGCGTTTACGCGTAAAGCCGAGCTTTCGGACAAATTTTGCGGCCCGCCGGAGAGAATTATCCCCCTTGCTTCTGCCAACATTTGCAAGGGAAATTGAGGAGTTACCAGCTCAGCTAAAACTCCCATCTCGCGGATTCTGCGCACAATGAGATGGGCGTACTGGGAGCCAAAGTCTAGAACATAGATTATATCTTGCATATATATTGGAACATGCTTCGCGAAATATGCGCCTCCGGCGCGAAACACAATGATATTTCTATTTATTTCGGGTGTATAAAACTCGCCTCGAACGCCCATTTCGTGCACTGGTCAATTTGGGCAATGGTCAAAATGTTATTTTTCAAAAGCAGCTGCTGCTCTTTGTAAATATCCGTGGAATACATTTCCGGCCCGTCGGTATTGATGGTAAATTTGATTTTGTGCGCCAAAAAAACCTGGATGATTTTCTTAAGCTCACCCAGGTTCTTAACCACGCTGTTGCGCAGGTTGGAAGTCGGGCAGATTTCCAGGGTAATGCCCTGTTTGGCAATCTGCTTCAAAAGTTCCGGATCATATGCCGCCTTGATGCCGTGCCCAATCCGGTCGGGCCGGATATGGTTGACCACGAATTTCATCTCATCCAATCGGCCTTCCTCGCCAGTATGCACCGTGATTCCCAACCCCGCCTTTCTTGCCCTGCGAAACAGCAACGCGTGCTTCTTCATGGAAAATCCTTTCACGTCCGGCCCGGCCACGTCCACCCCCACCACTCCCTGTTTGCTGTATTTAATGGCTTTTTTGATTTTAATTTCGTTTTGGCCGTAAGTGTGCAGGCGGTGCATCATCAGAATGATGCCGGCTTTCACCTGCGGGTATTCCAGGACCGCGCGCTCCACAGCCCAAAGCGCTGACAAAATGATGTGGTCCAAATCGCGCTCGCCGCCGCGATTGCGCATCATGGGATCAAAACGCAATTCCTGCAGCACCAAATTGCAGGCCCTGTACCCGCCGCCGATGACGCTCTTGACCGACTCCTCTATGGCCTCAGGCGAGGATTGGATCAGTTCGGTCCAGCGGTAAAATTTTTCGTGCATTTCCCTGATGTTTTTGTTTTTCCGGCCTCCAGTCATGGTGATCATCCGTTCAAAGTCCCAATAATTTTTGCTGGGCAGCTTAATGCCTTGCCGGTGCGCGATTGACCAAAGGATGGCCGGATCCACAGCCGCCCCCAAATGGGTGTGGAGTTCAGCGCGCTTGATTTTAGTTTTCTGAGGCATATCCTGAAAATTTCTAATTTCTAATTTTTAATAGTTCGGCGCTTTCTTGGAGATAACCACCGAGTGGGGATGCGACTCCATGAGTCCCGCGGCAGTAATTTGCACAAACCTGGCCTGCTTGGGCATGTCGGCGATGGTGGCCGCGCCGATATAACCCATGCCGCTTTTGACCCCGCCGACGATTTGCGTCACAATTTCCGCCACCGGGCCTTTATAAGACGTCAGGGCGGATACCCCTTCGGCAATGAATTTCTTGGCGTTTTTCTGAAAATACCGATCCGAGGATTTATTCGCAGCCAAGACCTCGAAACTGCCCATACCGCGGTACTGTTTGTAAAACTTGCCATCTTTCTGGATAAATTTTCCAGGTGCTTCATCGGTTCCGGCCAACATAGAGCCCAGCATCACGCTTGAAGCGCCAGCGGCCAGCGCCTTGACCACATCTCCTGAATATTTCATGCCGCCGTCAGCAATGACCGGAATGTTCTTATTCTTGGCCACTGCAAAGACATCCATAATTGCCGACAATTGAGGCACACCAATGCCGGCCACGACTCTCGTGGTGCAGATTGACCCCGGCCCGATGCCGACTTTGATGGCATCACAAAAAGGCAGCAAATCTTTTGCTGCCTCTTCTGTCGCGATGTTGCCGATGATCAATTGGGTCTTGGTAGCGGCGCGGATTTTTTTGATATTATTTATGACATGAGTGTTGTGCGCATGCGCAGTATCAACCACCACAACATCCGCCCCGGCCTTGTCCAAAGCCCTGGCGCGCTCCAAATCCGCCGGGCCCGCAGCCGCGCCGACCATGACCCCTTGTTTCTTGGCTGTCTTGACCCAAGCGACCTGATCCGAGATAGCACAGCTCCTATGCAAAATGGCCATACTGCCCAGTTTCCCAAGCGCTATGGCCATTTTCAGTTCGCTCACGGTATCCATGGCTGCAGAAATGAGCGGAATTTGGAGTTTGATTTTTCTAGTCAGCCAAGTTTCAGTCTTCGCCCCGCTTCGAGTCACCGCGGATCGCCGCGGCTCAAGCAAGACATCGTCAAAAGTCAGTTTGAGCGGAATTGAAAGCATGTGGATATGATTTACAAATCATAGCATTTTTCCCGAACATAAGCAATAAACACCTCAACCGGTGTTGAGGTGTTTATTTGGCTAATATAAGCCATTTTTTATTAAGGCCTGAAGGGGTTGCCGCGGTTGACGTTGACCGAGGGCGATTGGAATTTCTTTTGCCGGTCAAGGTAATCCAAGGTGTCTTGGTACGCATTCAGATCAACCCTGACTATGTCCGAAGGCGCGACACTCACCTCGCCGGAGTAAAGATTCTTAAAAATATATTGCCAGGCGAGGTAGGCTTCGTAAAGCAAAACCAGAAACAAAACGATGGTCAGCAGCAAGCTGACATTGATTTTTATTTTGCCGAAATTGGGGAGCGCTAATTTTTTCATTTCATTCTGCTTTCTGATTTACGAAGAATACCCCGTCTATGGAAGTAAACACCCGGCCGGTGTATATTTTGGCCTTGGTGTCTTCGGAGTCCACCAATTCCGCTGACAAGTCAATTTTGGCGATTTCAGTGAATTGCGGCAGATGCTCCATGTATTTGATGAACTCCACAATCCCGGCAAAATCGTTAAGCAGCGTCAGGCGGTAGCGGATTTCATCCAAGCCCGGTTTATTCGCAACCACCGGCGGTTTCTGATCCTTCGGCTTTACATCCACCTCTTCTTCCTCAATGTCCAGCTCTTCTTCAGTCCCGGTTTTGGCGGCGGCTAATTCCAAATTTTTGACAGCCAAAACCAACTCTTCCCTGTCCACAAAGGCGGTAAGGATCTCGTCTTTCCGACTCGCTTTCGAAAGATCAGTTTGGGCGTTGTTGTATGCTTCGATCTGGCGTTCCAGGGTGGCCAGCTGCTGATGTTTACTTGAAACTTCCAAATTCAAAGCACCAAGCCGGCCCAACATCGGATTGACCAGCAGGCCGAACAGCAAGCCTGTGGCAAGCAAGCCGCCCAGGAAAATCACAGTCAATTTAAGTATGGCGCTCATCCCGTTAAAAATTGCGCACGCTTAACCGGGAACTGAGCGTTGCGCGATTAATTATTATTAAATCTTTTATCATGCTTGTTGTAATTTATTTTAGCGGGGTTAATCTATTTCTAACGGGATCATTCTTGTATTATGGCTTCGGGATTAATGTAAAAAGTGTAGGTAAAAGGCGCGTCGTCGGCCCTTTCCAAGTTCGACAAGGGAAAATTGATGTTTTTGAAGTATTTTGATTTATGCATATCCGCCCAAAATTTCAATATACTTTCGCGATCCTGGGCCGTGCCGGAAATGTCTATTTTGCCGCTGGCCCGATCCAGGCTTAACACGTCAATTACGGCATCGTCAGCTATGAAATTGCCCAGCTCGACCAAAGCCTCGGACCAATAATAATGCCGGGCGCGCAAGGCTTCGATTTTCCTGATTTCGTCATTAAGGGCCACAACTTGCTGCTGCAACTGCTGGTTGGTCGCGGATTTGAGCAATGCCTGGTTTTCGGCAATCGCCTCTTCTGCCTGGTTGATTTGGGAATTAAGCTGAAAGGTGCTAAAAAAACTCAAGGCGGAAAGCAGCAACAGGCTAAAAAAAATCCAGGCCCAAAAATTCAAAAACTGGCGGGAGGCCAATTCCAGCGTCAATTCTTTCTGCGCGGATAATGGGAGCAGGTTGATTTTTTTCATTCCATCCCCCTTAAGGCCAGGCCGATGGCGGTGGCGAAACCCAGCGCCTCGTCTTTTTTAAGCGGCAGCTTGTCATCCAAGCCGGCAATGTTGAGATTGGTCCACGGATCCCCAAGTGAAACTCTTCCCACGGGCGCGTTGCTACCGAGGTTCAATCTGGCCGCGATGTAATCAGCTATGCCCAAAAGCCTGCTCGATCCCCCACTGAGCACGACTCGCTTGATCGGCCGGTGGTTTTGGGCATGCTCCTCATGAAAGCGAATGACATTTTTGATTTCATCCACGATATTGTCCAAAACCGGCAGAACGGCCTGCCGAATATTGCCGCGCTTGGTTTCCGAAACCAATCCTAATTCCCGCTTAAGTTTTTCCGCTTCGCCGGATGAAACCCCCAAACTCCTGGCAATGCTTTCGGTGAAGGCGTTGCCGGCCACCGGAATGCTCGAGGTGTATTCCAAAACACCGCCGTCGATGATGATGAAGCTCGTCTGCATATTCGCCATGTCCAAAATCAACATGGATTGCTTGGCATCCTCCTGTCCAATCAAGGCGCGGGACAGGGCTTGCGACTCCAGTTCCAGCGCCACGGGCTTGAGCCGGGCGATTCTTAAAGTGTCAATAAGCGCGTCCACGTAATCCCTGGGGGTGGCGGCCACGAGCACATTGATTTTTTCTCCAGTTCGCGAAATGACCTGCCAGTCCAGATAAACTTGGTCAACCGGGACTGGAATATCCTGCTCCAACTGCCACGGGATGGCGCTGCCGATTTCCTCCTCGCGCATGTTGGGTATTTCCAGGATGCGGACGAATGATTTGGATTCCGGGATCGAAGCGGCCACGTACTTGGTGTCAATTTTGCCGGCCTTCGATAGGCAGTAGCCGATGTTTTCAGCCAAACGTTGTTCGCTGGCAATCAGATGGTTGTTGATAATTCTGGAGGGCAAAGACAAATCGGCAAAAGCGTGCGGAATGAAACTTCGGTTATGCCGCTTCAACTGCATGGCCTTGATCGAGACGTCAGAAATATCAAGGCCGAACGCTTCAATTTTTTTGTTTCCGAATAGCTGTACCATACCCATATATTATACACTAAATTACACGAAACATAACACTAACTGGCACGAAACGTGTATTTATGATCATTAGTGTATATAATCCTTTTGATATAAAGTTTTGGCGACGCAAAGTTAATAAAATATCCAAGCTCATACTCGCTGTTTCTCAGGTAATCATACAGCTGATCCAAAAACAGCTTTGGGACCTTCTCAACAGCTTTGAGCTCAACTATAATCTTGCCAGCGACTATAAAATCGGGTTTATATAACCCAATAACCTTTCTGGTCTTAGGTGAATAAATATTTATCGGCTGTTCGCGCTCAAATGCCAGACCACGAATTTTTAGTTCTTCAGCGAAGGCATTCTGATATAAACTCTCCTTGTGACCTGAGCCAAAATTCTTCCTGACTTCAAACGCTGCCCCTTGAATATCAAACGAAACTTCTTTATGCAATAGGTCTTCGTGGATTTTCGTGTTATGTTTAGTGTCCATTCATGTATATTTAACAATTAATGCATTTGCCGGGATAATCCGCCTCCTCGCCGCTGTGGGCGCGGCAAAACCCGGAAAGGCAATAATACAGCGCGCTGTTAACCCCAAAGTCGGCAGCCCAGCCGGCTTTGGGAAAATTGCACGCGCTCAAAGGGCCGCCAATCGGGCAAAACCGGATGCTGATCTGGTAAATCTTCTGGCCCGGGTTGTCCGGATCGTTCCAGTTGTCCCAGTCATAAACCGATCCCGGCCAGGGGCCGTTGGGCCATTCGCCGGCCGGCAGATAATCTTCGAGTCCCGGCGGCAGGTCGCGGTTGGCGTCAGGCGGATAACTGCCGTTGTCCTGCAGATATAACAATAAGGATTTCGCAATTTCCGTGGTCTCCAGAGAAGCTCGCGAATAATAGCCGTTTTCCCGAGAACTATTGATGCTCATCAACACGACCGTGGCCAACACTCCAATGATGGTGATCACAATAAGCAATTCAATTAACGTAAAACCCTTTGTTTTCATTGGAGTAACTGCCATGTCCCGTCCAGCATTTCCCATCCCCCGGCCGGGCCGGATGAAAATTGGGCGGAGGCCAGGCCGGACTCGTAAGTCACCACCGCGTTTTGGTTTAAGTGGATCTTCTCAGCCGTAATTTCTTTGGTGGTGGCGGTGTTGGCGACCACGACCACGCCTCGGCCGGCGTAAAAAATGCCGCCGGTCGCATTGTTGGCCACGGTTATGGCCGTGTTGCTGCTGTGGTCTCTTTGCGAAAGCAGCATTAGATAGCTGCCGGCAGTGCCTGAGCCCAAAACCGCTGAGCCGTTTTGGGCATTGATGATACCCGACGACGAATCGCCAGTGCCGGCCAAAACCACGCCGCTTAAACTGCCGTAGCCGCTGGATAGCTGCATGGTCGAACCGTTACTAAGCGTAATTGTGCCGGTAACCCAGATCGTTCCGGTGACCGTCAGGACCGCACCATTGTTCAAGGTCAGGTTGCCGCTGATTTTTTTGGGGCCTAAAGAAACCGAGCCGGAAATCGTTTGCGTGCCCACGACCCCGCCATCTTCGGCTTCGTCTTCCCAATCGTCAATCTGCTGGTCGGAAATCGGCAGCGGCACGACGCTGGGATTGACGAAGCTGTTGGGGTTGGGGGTAAATTGGCTCCCGCCGATGGTGCAGGAAGATTTAGTGTCAAAGGTTGCGTTGCCGCCGATAGTGCAGTCCGAAATGCTGTCAGAAACCGCATTGCCGCCGACTACGGCGTCATCCAAACTGTAAGAGCTGGTTGAGCCGTCCACCGAAACATCCTCCAGATACCGCGCCGTGGCATCGCCGTCAATGTCCGAAACGCCGTCGATTTCATTGGAACCGGCGGCCACGGCCGTGCCGGCGATTCTGCTGCCATTACTGCCTTCAATGTCATCATTGGAATAGACATTGCCATTGATGCGGGAATTGTTCTCCATTTCCAGGCCGCCCACGCCCACGTGCACGCCGTAATTGAAAGCGATATTGGTCGAGCCGTTTGACGCGGTCACCTGGACTATCCGCTTGGCTTGCGGATTTTGGGCATTGGGCACAAACACTTCGGCTTTAATAAGCTTATTGTTGCCTTGATTGGAAACGGTGACATTGTAAACTCCGCTGCCGTAAGCCGTGCCCGACTCGCCGCTATAGCCCAGCTGGTTATTAAGCTTCCAAATAGCGGCCTCGATCGCCGCTTCAGCGATGCTGATTCCTAGGGTCTGGCCGACCGCCTGGCGCTGCGAACGAATCTGCAGCATGGCGTAGCCGACCAGCGAGGAAATGGCGATCATCGCGATGAGCGCGAAAATTACGACGGTAATGATCATTTGCCCCTGTTCTTTGTTACATGTTACGTGATACATGATACATGATTTAGTTATTGCGCAGCTTTGATTTGGAAGAAACGGTTATCGACTTGGTGGGAATGCCGGCATAACTTTCGGCGGTAGTCAGGTCCGTGGTTACGTACTTTACCAAACTGGCATCGGCATTGTCGTAAGCAAACACCAGACCGCTTATGCGCGAAGCGACTCTTTTTGTCCCGCTGCTTCTGCTGCTTGAGGCATTGGCTGTGGTTATCCGGTTAAGATTCGCACCGCTTAAGGCATAAACTACATAATCAAAAGTGGCCGGGATAATTTGGCCCGAGGCATTGATGGCGGGAAGCTTGAGAATCAAAGTCTGACTGCCTAAAGTATAACCGCTGTAGGAAGAAGCCAAAACGTCAGCGGCCCGGACATGGGCATCAATGTCATCCAGCGCCATGCGAGCATCTCCCGTTACTCCCAGTTCCATCCGCTGGGTCTGGTAAATCTTGTCCTGTCCCAGGAACATATTGCCCACCACCAAGGCCAGCGCTCCGACCAGGAAAACCACGATTATTAGTTCAACTAGAGTAAATCCCGCCTGCATTCTCACGGATTAATCCCTCCGCTGCCGGCCAAAGTTTTAAGCTGGACCTGCTTGGGTGTGCTGCCTTCTGTCCAGGTCACGGTTACCGTGATTTCTTTTAGGCCGGAAAAAGCTGGATAATCAGCCGCGGCAAAACTTCCATCCCCGCTTGGAATCTGGGACAGCATGGCGTCAGAAATGCTTCCTGACGAAGGCAGCAAGCCAAATGCGGTTCCCCGCAGCTCTTCCATCTTTTTATTGGCTACATGATAAGCCAGGTTCTGGTAACGAAGCTTCTTGCTTGCCGCCATCGTATTGAGAGCGGCGGTGTAGAGGGCGAATAAAGCAATCAGCACTCCCATGCTGATGACGACTTCCATTAGCGAAAGCCCCCGCTGATACGTGTTACGTGATACTTGATACATGATCTATCCGATATTCTGGGTTAAATTATAAATCGGGCTGACCAGGGCCACGGCCAAAAATCCAACCACCGCGCCAATAACCATCATAATCACCGGTTCCAGAATCGAAGAAAGATTCTTCATGGTCTGATCCACTTCAGATTCGAAAAAATTGGCGACTTCATTGAGGACCTGGTCCGTCGTGCCCGACTCCTCCCCGACTTCCATCATCTCGACCACCAAGCTGGGGAACAGCTTGGGGTATTTGCGGAAGCCGGAGGCCAAGGGGGAGCCGATTTTGACTTTGGAGGCGGAGTCGGCAATGACTTTTTGGTAATAAATGTTGCCCACGACATAAGCGGAAGTCTCCAACGCCTGCACGATCGGCATGCCGCTTTTGATAAGCGAGGAGAGAACCCGCACAAATCGGGCTAAATTTATTTTTTTGACAATGCCGGAAAACAGCGGGACGTGGAGAATGACTTTATGCACGACTTTCCTGCCGCTCTCGGTTTTACGCCAGTATAAGAAACCGAAAACCAAAAAAACCAGGACAAACAACACGATAACACCGTAATTGGCAAACACGTCAACCACTCGGATGACCACACGGGTCATCAGCGGCAATTCGGCGTTCAGATCCTTAAACGTGGCAGTAAGTTTGGGTAAGACAAAAGTAAACATCAAAAATCCGACAATGCCCAGGGCGATGAGCACGACAATCGGATAAGTCAGGGCGCCGCGGGCTTTGGAGATCAAATCATAGTCGCGCTGCATTTGGTCCCCGAGATACAGCAGATTCTGCTCCAGATTTCCTCCGATTTCGCCCACGCGCACCATGGACACAAACACCGGCGAAAAGACCCGCGGATAGCGCGCCATGGAATCCGCCAAAGTGGTCCCGCTCTCCACACAACGGGCAATTTCCGATAAAATCTTGCCGAATTTTTTATTAGCCGTCTGAGCCGCCAAAATTTTCAGGCTTCGCGCCAGCGGCAAGCCGGCTTTCATCATAACCGACAAATTCTTCAGGAACGTGATCTTGTCCAGAAGCTTAACGCGGCTGATGGATTCCAACACCTCGCTGAAGCTTATCCTTTGCCGAACCGGGTTGATCGCGGTCGGAACCAGTCCCCGCTCGCGCAGCATCTCAGCTATGGCATGCTCGGAAAGCGCCGACACGACGTCGCGCTCCACGGCTCCGGTTTTATTTCTGGCTGTATAACTATAGTCTGGCATAAATCTAATTATCAATTTACGAATTTACAATTGAGAATTGATGCTTGAAAATTACTTGAATATTGAAAACTGAAAATTGACAATTATTCCTTGCTCACCCTAAGTATCTCCTCGATTGTAGTTTTGCCCTGTAGGCATTTGATAAACCCATCCTCCCACATCATAATCATGCCCTGTTCCACGGCTTTGTCCTGGATTTGCGAAGTCGGCGCATGCTTCAAAATCAAATCCTGAATTTCGGGGGTGACTTCCAAGACTTCAAAAATCCCCTTGCGCCCTTTATAGCCGGTTCCACCGCACTTGTCGCATCCCGCTCCTTTGTAAAAAGTCAGTTCAGTCAAGCTCTTGATTTTTTTCTCCACGAATCCTTCACGCTTCAAAACTTCCAGTAAGCGGTCAAGGTTGAATTCGCCCCGCAAGCCTTGCTCATCTTTTTCATCCATTCGGTATTCCTGCTTGCAGTCCTGGCAGGCTTGCCGAGTCAGGCGCTGACCGACCACGGCGTTGATTGTCGATGCGATTAAGTAAGGCTCGACACCGATATCCAGAAGCCTGGGCAAGGCGCCGGCGGCGTTATTGGTGTGCAGGGTCGAGAGCACGATATGTCCGGTCAGCGCCGCATGCACCGCTTCCTCAGCCGTTTCGCGATCCCGAATTTCCCCGATCATGATGACATTGGGATCCTGGCGCAAGAGGGCGCGCAATCCAATGGCAAAGGTCAACCCGATCTTGGGATTGACCTGCATTTGGTTGACCCCTTCCACGTGGTATTCAATCGGGTCTTCGATGGTCGAGATGTTCACGCCTTTGACATTGAGCATGGAAATCACGGTATACAAGGTCGTGGATTTGCCGCTGCCGGTGGGGCCGGTGACCAGCAAAGCGCCATGGGGCTTCTTGACGTTTTTCAAAATCGTGTCGTGATTGCGGTGTATAAAGCCCAGCTCCTCAAGCGTCAGGGCCCTGGCCGATTCGTCCAATAACCTCATCACGACCTTCTCGCCGTCAAAGACCGGGATGGTCGAGACGCGGAGCGAGATTTTGTAATTGTCTTTTTCGATTTTGAACCGCCCGTCTTGCGGCAATCTATGCTCGTCAATCTTGAGGTTGGTGATGACTTTGATGCGGGCAATCAGCGCCGGGTGGATGACTTTGGGCAGAGTCATGACTTCGTGCAGCACGCCGTCAATGCGGTAACGGACAATGACTTCTTTTTCCTGCGGCTCAATATGGATATCCGAAGCTTTTTCCAAAACCGCGTATTCCAAAAGCGTGTCCACCACCCGCACCACCGGGATCTCCTCAGCCATCTCCTTCAACTTCTCCGTGACATCCTCCGTCTCCTCCCCGCCCTCCCGCTCCTGCTTGGACACGATCTTGGCAAACTCCGCCTCCAGGCTGGTGTGATACTGATTCAACCCCCACTCCAATGAACTTTTGGAAATCAGGAACGGAACAATCGTGAGACTGGTCTTTTTCTTAATCCCGTCTCTGGTTTCCAAATCATCGGGATCAACCATGGCCAGCTCCAACTTATCGCCTTCTTTGCCGAAAGCGACAACCTGATGGCGATGCGCGATTGGTTCAGGCACCAAAAGCAATACTTCTTTGGCAATTGACCCGAGCTTTTTCAAATCCACATACTGCACATCCACGAAGCTGGCGGAAATTTCCGCCAGCTTCTCATCGTCCAGGATTTTTTTGTCGACCAAAAGCTGAGGCAGAGCCACTTTTTTGGTTTTGGCTTCGCTGACCAAATCATCCCAGTCTTTCACTGCAATGATTTTTTTCGATGTCAACGCCCGTTTTAAGTCTTGCTCATCCAACATGGTTTTATCTTTGTTTCTATTATACCCGGTTCTAAAAACCGCTTTTATTATACCACAAAGCCCACTTTCCCTCAAAGTAGCTAAAAAGAATAAACAACGACGAAACTACCAGCCCCTGCTAAAGCCGATGTCAAAAAACCTCAAAAGACTTTTGTTACTCTCCCACTCTTGTTCCACAAAAAATGCGATCGCATAATATGCGGAACTGCATTTCTAAAATTCCTGCAAATCATTGCCTGTGAATAAAAATCTTTTTTCCCCTAGCGGCTTAGTTTCCCTGTCGCGCATTCTAAATACTAAATAAGTCTTATCGTCTTTTATCTCACCCTCAATGCTTTCTGGTGTACCGTCAAATTCAAATTCCTTGCCAAACCAGTCTCGAAAATTCGTATAATCTGGACGATTTTCGTCAATCGACATATAACTAAGCACTCCTTTCTCAACTTTTCCACTGCTTACGTTAACTAGTCCGAATCCTTGGCACCCCGTTCCGCAATATGTCGTGAAAAAAATATGTTCATTGCCGAGCCATTTTGGATAGTTGATCCTGTTCCCTGAATAAATAACTTTCTCCTGATTGGTTTTTATAGTTTTCACAGCAATGATTTGTTGGTCCAGTTCTTTCTCTGAATAGTATCTTAGTTCTTGGGATCCGTCTGGTGAAACCCGATCAAATATAACTGATTGAGATATCGTTGTGGGTTCAATCGCCATATTATCTTTAATATTATCTCTAATCCTTGCTTCTATGTAACCCGTATATTCGCTTAAAACCTCTTGCGTTCTGAATACATAATCTGCCTGCATAAAATATTCAACCATTACAAAAACAATGGTGACACAAATCATCAAAATTAATATTTTTTTGGTTTCGCTGCTTATCTTGAGCTTAAAGTTCATGGAAATAAAAAGGTCCAATTTTAACTTTAAACGTAGCCTTAGTTGCCCAAAAAGGAGGACCATATCTGCTGTCACTATAGTAATGATTCGCGCCACCAGTTGGGTCCGGGTCTTCGCCTTTAATAACCAGATTTGCGACTTCATAACAACTAAGCCAGGCTTTTTTATCTATTTCATTTTCTGTATGAAATGGGTTTTCTACAAAAGGTCTATTGGGATCAGATTGGTTGAAAGCGCTAAAATGTTCTTTCTGCAGAATTACGTCATGATAAGTTTTGCCCCATCGATGTCTCGGGTGTTCTACTCGATTTCTAATCACCCATGCAACCGCAGTCTTTGCTGCATTTAGAGCGCTCCTTGCTTCACCGAATAACGCTCTCGCCAAAATCATTTCTGGTGAATCATCGCGGAAGTTTCCAGTCCATTTCGGATTATCTACCGTCGGATCGATGTATTCTGCCTCTGCTTCCAAAAATATTTTGAATATCGCTGTTGATTTCCAAAAAACCGCTCTCCTCTCCTGGACTATAACTTGATACTCAAATTGCTGGGGGAAGGCTTTTGATATCTCAATTCTTAACGTCTGGCTAGTCTTGCCGCTATCACTGAAAATGAAATCCTTTTCAGTAACTCTTAATTCAATAATTGCTTCAAAAATCTCCTGATCAACTGAAAAAGTCCCGATTTCTTTATCAATCTCGACAGTCGAACCCGGCTTAATTCTTTTGTCAACCGGCAATGTTCTATCGAGAACTTTAATCTCTATAAGGATATCTCGGCCAACAGACTTGCCCGTGTAAGAAACGCTTTTTAATTTTAATTTGATTTTCATAAAGCTTAAAATTTTATTAAATATAACAATTACTCAGGTCACCGTCAATTTTTATAAATTCCTGTTGTGTTCCAGTTGTTCCACAAAAAATGCGATCGCATAATATATAGAACTGCTTAATAACTAACCGCAACCAACTGCTCAATAAATTTACTTAAATTTTACTCAAACCGAAATGCTTAAGGTATCTCCACTCTCCTTCGATCCGGTCAGCGGTTACTAAGCTGACGAAAGGGCGAATCTCGTAGACTTCCTTGAGAAATGTGACTTCATCTTCGACTGGATATGGCCAGAGCCAGGCGCTTTTTTGCATCTGATAAAAACCCAACGCTTTTAATTTTTGACTCAAGGTGTTGCGGTTGACTCTAAATTTTTCGGGAATGTCAAAGATAACAATTCTCCATTTCTGATCCCACCTTTTCGGCTTATTCAACACCATGTCTTCAAGCTTATATCTTATAATTTTTGCTTTTCCCTGATCTGTGAGTTTAATCACGGTATTGCCTCTGCCATCGTTGCCTATTCCAAGAATCTTTTTGTCCTTTAAGTGGGACAAGGCTCTGGTGATCTGACGCTTAGTGTATTTTTTCTTACGGACCAATAACCCCAAAGCCAAGATCGCGTTGGGAGCAACAACGGCAACCGCGGTCAAAATCCCGAGTACTACCAAGGTTAGCAAGATATCTTTGACTATTTGTCCCTTTTTGCCTTGTTCCATAAAAAATGCGATCGCATAATATGCGGGACTCCAGAGTTGAACTTAAAGCCTGGGGAATAATTCCAGAATTAAAATTCCAGGAACCAATTCCAACCAGGCTTAAGTATTTTACTCTTAATATTTCTATTCAACGTTGCCGCCTGACTCATACGGAGCCAGCGAGGCGCTGATGGCATTGGCCGCACTATAGCCTTTGGCTGACAAATCAGCGCTTGAGGCAAATTTCAATTTCTTGCCGTCCGAGACCAGGAAGTAATCCGCGCCGTCCTTGACCAGCGTGCCATCGCGGAATTTGACGATCGGCCCTTCGGCCAGAGCGGTGTCTGCGGTGTTGGCCCGCGCCACATCGCTGATCTTGAAGCCATAAGTGTTGAACACTTGCATGGATTCAAACCCGGTCTTTTGATTGCCCCGGATCCACCAGACGGTCTTGCCTTCCTTGACCAACGCGCCTTCCGGATGCGGCTCGGAAGCCGAGCCAATCGGGCTGCCGGACGGGTAGTCAGAAAGATCAATCTTCGGCACGCCGGTCATGTTATAGCCCAGACCCTTAAAGACATCGAAGGAAGTAAAGCCACGCTTCGCGCCGTTTAAGCCGATCATAAACACGGTGCGGCCGTCAGAGGCGTCTAACACCAGCGTGCCTTCCATGGCTTTGGCCACGGCTGATTCCGAGGCCAGCGCTCTGTCCGCCGCTGTTGCCGGCACGGCCTGGCTGAACCTGTAGCCGTGCGAGAGATATTCTTTTTCGTTTCTGAACCCTAGCCGCTTGCCGTTCTTGACCAAATAGATGGTCCCGTTGTCATTTATCAGCGTGCCGTTGGGGCGGGCTCTTGTTGCAGAACCTGAACCGGAAGCAGGGCTGGTCGGAGTCACGGCCACCGTATCGCCGGTGTTGATGCCTGATCCCGGCGTTGGCTGGGAACCACCGCCTCCGCTGCTGCCGCCAGTGTTATTGTTGGTGGTTGTCGTGGTAGTTGTTCCGGAAGCCGGGACTAATGGCACAAAATCAGAAAAGTGAGAGACTGTCGCGGTTAGGACGTTGTTCGTTGTGTCCACAGTGGTCGTCAGCGTGTCATATGACTGCGTGGCGTCATTATAGACTCCAACCACCAAGGTGCTTTCCACGGTTCCTGACGGCAGGTCAGCTTCCGTGTATGGAATCTTGATAACCACCTCGTCGTTTAAGTTTTTGATCGGACTGCCGGAAGAGTCAACCGCGGAAATCGTCACCGCATTTTTCTTGAGAATCGTGCCGGAGGATGGGTTCGGGATGCCCGTATTGCTGGTTGTGGTTACCGTGGCCGCGTTCGAACCTGTGCCTAAGGCATTGGCCGGAATGTTGAGCTGGAAGTTGGCGCCGATGTCCGTGTTGGTCAAGAAGCCGCCGGAGGTCGGCGTAATTGTTTCCGGTTTTTCCGCCTTCACGGTAAATCCGGTAATTGCCGTCAGGGAGATATCCTGATCCGTTGGGCTATTGCTGGCAACCGTTACGGTAATCGGACCGCCCTCATAGCCTTTGCCATGAGCTGACACGCTCCATGTGCCATTGTCAACGGCCAAGGAATAAACACCCGCCGCGTTGGTTTGAGCTACGGCATAACCGCCTAACCCATCATTGGCATCCACGAACGCGTTGGACACGCCGCTGCCGCTTAACCTGACAGTTCCGGTAATGGTTCGCGCGGCTGCCGTAAGCGTGACAGTGCCTGCGGCCACCGCGGCATTAACCACGGTGATGGAGCTGGTGGCCGGCGATCGGTATCCCGGCTTATCCACGCGCAAAGTGTAAGCGCCTGGCGGCACGCTAATGGAGAAAGTCCCGTCAGAACCAGTCTGGCCCCCAAGGAAGATGCGGTTGGTGGTGCCGGTCGGCGTGCCATTCAGCGAGGCCCAGGCGCTGCTCAAGGCACTGCCCGAGGCGGTCACAGTGCCGGTGACGGCAAATAATTGGCCGGAACTGGCCGTATAACTGATGGTTCGAGTAGTATTGACCCCGGTGGTTTCTCCGATTTTGCCGTAAGCTGGGTGTCCCGCCCGCACCGTGTAGGTGCCGGGAGGCACCGATATGACATAAGAGGAAACTCCGCCCGAGGTGGTGGAAACATTGGTGAAGTTGCCGCGGCCATTGTTGTCGCGCACGTCAATGCCGACGTTTTCCACGCCGTTGCCGCCGCCGTTGTCAATATTGACCGTGATCGTGATCGGCGCGGCCAGCGTGCAATCTTGGTTCTCGGTTGTGGTGTTGAGCGCGACCGCCACTCCTGTCAGGGGAGTTGATTCGCCAACACCGGGGAAGAAGCAGGTGATGGAATAAGTTCCCACAGGCACCTTGATCGTATAATTGCCCGAAGAATCAGTAATCCCCATATTCCCGCCGTTTGACCCCTCCGCCCTGACCATCACACCTTGCTGCGCGACAGTTGCTTTAGTTGCAGTGCCGGTTATGGTTCCCAGGGACAAAGTTTGGGCTGAGAAATCCTGGCCGGTTAAGCTGCTGGAGCCCACGGTCACAGTCTTGCTTCCTAATCTGCCAAAGCCGGGGGCAAAAGCTTCCACGACCCAAGTGCCGGCCGTGACATAAAGCGTATAAGCGCCATTGGAGTCAGTGGGACCGCCGGCAAAATTGCCGCTATCCCCGCCGATGGCCGTGGTATCAGAAGTGGAATTGACTTTGCGGCCGCCCACACCGGCGTAAGGAATGGCATTGCCGGAATCGTCTTTAATGGTGCCGGAAATCGTGAGGGAAGTGGAAGCATCAAGCACAAACGCCAAAGAAGCTGGGCTGTTAGTCCCGCTGGTTGGGACATTGACTTGCTTGTCTGATGCCGGCGGCATGCCGGGCTTGAACACGCCGCAAGTGTAAGTGCCGGCCGTGACTCTGATGGTGAAAGCGCCACTGGTATTGGTCATGCCACCCGTGCCGAAGCCGGACGCAGTTCCCGTGGTGGATGTAGCCACCGGGCGGCAGAACACGCCGGCATTGGAAATTCCGGTGCCAGTTGAATCATTCACTGTGCCGGTAATAGTTTTGTCTGTGGTTGTGAGAACGAAGTTCTGGCCAGTCACGCTTGCCGACAGTACCGCGACTTGCAAATTCGGCGGAGGCATGAAGGTAAAGTCAGGAGGCGGAGGCGGTGGAGCACCCGGAGTAAAGGAAGTTTCAGGCATAGTCGGACCAACCCCGATGTTGTAAGTAGTGTTTGGGCTGACTGGCAAGCTATAAGTACCGGTCCCGCTTGTAAGTGTTACGGTAGCTTTAGAGAAACCATTCGGAGAGCTGGCAAACACATCGACAACAGTAGCCGGACTCGTATTCGGACCCGTAATCGTACCACCAATGGTAATGGCCGCGGCATTGCTTAAGGCAAACTTCTTGGTGACATCGCCGGAAATGGTAATCGGCTGGGGCATGGAATTAAACGCCACGTTAATCGCCGCAGTCGGCTTGATCCCAACCATATACTCGCCGTTGGCCAAACTGCTAAAGGTTGCTACTCCACCGGAAGCGCCGGTCGTGGTGGTCGCTTCTTGCCCGCCGGTTGCCGGACTGAACAAGTAAACAGTCGCGCTGGGAACTCCCTCGCCGCTGTCTTTGGTGTTGTCCGAATTGGCATCCTTAAACACATGGACAGTCAAAGTGTTTGATCCGGTGGAGCCCAGGAAGAACGGCGATGCGGTCAAGGTTTGCAGAGTGGCGCGGTTATTGGCTACCGTGTCTTTGGTCTGAAGGCTGACCGTGTAGCCGGAACTGCTTGGCACCGTGGAATTCACGATACCTGAGACATCCATGCATAAGAAGGAATTGGTTCCAGTGGCGGCTGTAGCCGTGGTGATGGTCACGGTGCCGGAATCATTATCCGCGGCCACCGAACCAATGGTTGGCGCACCGGTTCCCTGGCCATTAAGATCAGCGTTACAGAAACTGTTGGCTACTGCCACTGCCGCGGCTCCGCTTAAGGTAAATCCTGCCGGGAATGTTAAGACAATCTGGCCGGTGGATGGAATTGAGGTTGAGGCCAAAAACTCAATATGGTAAGTGGAAGTGGCTCCGGCTCCGCGGCTCATAGGTGTAACACGGGTCGGGTTCATGCCCTGCATGCCCGGATCAATAGTACCGGTGCCGGGCCCAATTTGGCCGCCAGTAGTGGTGGAATTTTGGACCGTGCCGAATGAAGTGTTAGCAGCCGGCGTGCCTGTGGTTTCCACAACATTGCTGCTTAAGTCCTGCATGACTGTAGCTGCCGTGATTTTGTAAGTGTTGCCATTTTGCAAAGACAAACCGGTGATGCGGGCGGTTTTGGTGCCGGCTTCATAAGTCACGGTTTTTCCGCCCAAGCCGATGGTTGAGCCCACTGGGCTTTCCAAAGTATAGTTGGCAATGTTGTCAGCCGCGTTTGGTCCGCCCCCACTCTTCATGGTTTCGTTGAACGTCGCCGCGACGCTGAAGTTGTCGGCATTGCTGAAGCTGATAAACGGCTTGGTGGTATCGGGAGCGAATTTAACGGTAAAGGTACAAGTGCTATTGGCCGCAAGCTGGTTGGCAGAAAGATCTTTCACACCACTGGCGCCCGAGACGATGGTAAAGGTATAACCGGTATTGGCGGTAAGCGCAGTAGATGGCACGAGGTTAGCGCTGCGGCTTTGCGGATTATAGGTGACAGTGCTAGTGACTGTTGCATTGAGGTCAGAAGTCAAGGCCAATTTCAGGCGTCCGCTGATAATGGTTGCCGGGTCCATGTCTTCGGAAAACCCGGCTGTGATGACAGCGCCCGGGCTGACCTCCGTGGTTCCACAGGCCGGACTGACGCCCAGCACAGTGGGAGGAGTTGTGTCAGCGCCGGAACTGGTGCGGAAGAACAGCAAATGAGGTTGTCCGCCTCCGTTAAACGCCGTGCCTGTCGAAGAAGTCGCTGTAGTATTGACTTTTGCCACATAGTCAACACTGACAGTAAGCGTGCTAGAAGGAGTCAGCGTCAAAGTCTTGCTGGGTGAATCATAGGCTTTGGTTGTGGTCACCGCTGTGCCGGGTTGCCCATTAACAGCAGTAAACAAGCCGACGTTGGCATCAGCCGTGATGTCACCGCCGCCGCTTGAAGCCATTCCCTGGCTGAAGGTCAGTTTGATCGGCGCGCCGGTGGGATGATTTTGCGAGCCGGAATTTGGCTGGCTGCTCTGCACAAATGGCGGCGTGGTGTTGGTGCCGCCGGTTGAGCCGGTGGTAAATCTACAGTTAATAGTACAAGTGCCGCCAGCCACCAGCGCATTGCCAGCCGAATCCTTGACTCCGGAGGTCACTGTGGTGAAGTAAGTTGTGGAAGGAGCCAGTGAGCCTGGGAAGTTGTCCAGGCGAAGGGCCGCGCCATTGACCGCATCCGCGCCCGAAACCATATGGAAGGCGTAAGAATTATTGTTGGAAGCATTGGCTGTGGTCTTGGCGAAAAGCATATCACCGTTTGACACAGCGGTGGCCGCGGTGACTGCGCCTTCCGCTCCTGGAGTCAACTTGGAAACTTGTGTAGAAACGGCAAATGTCGGAGCAGCTGATCCTCCGTCGAGCCGCAGAGCGCTAGGAGCAGCCCCGCTGATATTTTCAGCAGTAGTTACCAAATGCCACGCGTAAGCATTAAGATTGTCGGCATTGGTAGCTACCTTGGCAAAGACCATATCACCCTGAACCAAGTCTAAAGTTAAAGCGCCCGAACCGTTTACCGCTGCAGTAGCAGTTGGCGTGATGGTTGAAAACTTGGAGCCGGAAACATAAGTTGGAGCTGCCGCCGAGGAATCCAGGCGCAGGCTTGAGCTATTCACGGCAGCTGCTGTAGTCACCATGTGCCAGTTATACCGAACATCAGTTGGATTAGCCGTGGTATTAACCACAATAATATTACCCAAAGAAACAGATGTGGCGTCACTTACAGCTCCGGTTGCGGCCGGCGCACTGCCAAACTCGGTGATCTGCATGCCGCCGAATGCCGGGAAGCCGTTGACCGCAAATGTGCCGGAAGTCAAAGTTGCGTCCGTAACCAAGCCGACTTCAGGCGGGAAGGTCTCGCGCTGGGTAATGACAATGTCGCCTGCTACCGGGCTGGCATAACCAGTGGGCGGCTGCGGTGAAATGGCATTGGTCCCCATCATGTGGTAAAAAGCAGTCGATGTGGATCCGACTTTGGCAAAACGCGAGCTTGCGGTAAAGGTCGGAGGAGCCGAAACTACCACGTCAAATCCGTCAGGGAACGGCCGGAGGCCAGAAGCCACCGCGACCGCGCCTGCATTGCCGCACGCGGCCACGCTGCAGAATGTGACATTGGTTGGGTTGATCGTGGACTGGTCAATGTTCTCGTTAAAGCCCACATGGACGAATGCGGAAATAGGAACACCGGTGGAATTGTCAGCCGGGAAGGTCGTGCTGACATTTATCGTGGGCGCTACTGTATCAACCGTGATCGTGTTGGTATTGGTCGGAAGACTGGCGAGGCTGACGGCATCGCTGTCAGAAATGGTCACATTGGCATTGGCCCGGATGCTGACATTGAATTGCTTGCCGTTGGTGGGGACGGCTGCGGTTCTACCAACAATGTAGAAATCAGAGCCGACATTGCCGGCTGTGGTATTGTCCGCGGGAATAGCCGGAGCGCTGGCCGGAGTCAGAGTTGTCGTATATGGCCAGAACGCAGCCGCAGTTCCGCCATCCAAACGAAGGGCAGTGCCGGCGGCACCCGCTCCGCCAGTGGTGGCTGCGTGAAAATCATATCCTGCCACTGGCGCGGCATTTAGCACTGGATTGGCAAATACTACATCGCCTGCTGTGATTGTCGGAGTTGCCGCAGTGGCGAGCCCCGTGCCGGATGGCGTAATTTTGGAAACTTGGGTGGAGGTGCTAAAAAGCGAAGTGGCAGAAGCGCCGTTGATGCGAAGTACTGAGACCGTGCCGGTTGCTGCCACGGTTTCCGCGGTGGTCACCACACCCCAGGCATATCCTGAACCGGTGGTCCCAATAACCAAATCGCCAACCGCAAAGGTTAACCCTTGCGTAAGCTTGCCGGCAACAGATGCGTCAACTGCAGAGGTAGTAGGAGAAAAAGAAGAAACTTTTGTAATTTGATAAGCAGTGGCTGCAGTTAAGTTAACACCGTTAATCGCAAAAGTATTTTGATTGACGCTGGTGGCATTGGTGACAACTCCCCATGTGGAAGCGCTAGAGCCGGTTTGAAACTGCACAATATCGCCCAAGACTGGGGTAACGCCGCTAGCCCACAAAGTGCCGCTATTAACCGTCCAAGCATTAGCGCCGCTTGCGCCTGTTGTGACATTAAGCGTATTGCCCGCTCCGCCGCCCATTTTGGAAATTCGGTAAGTGCCAGCTCCTAGTGCCGCGCCGTTGACGGCAAATGTGCCGGAAGTAAGCGTGGCATTAGTGACAATGGCCCAGACGCCGGCGGTGGTCGTGCTTTGATAAAAGACTATATCGCCGACTGCCGGAGTGGTGTAAGTGCCGCTGGGGGCAATGGCGCTGGTGCCAGCCACTACAATAGTAGCGGTTTGAGTTGGCGTCAGAGCAGAAGCGCGGGTAGCGGCGCTGTAAGTTGGCGCGCCGCTTAGAGTGACCACGGCATCGCCGTTGGCTCCGTCCACAAACGCTCCATCACCGCCGGCAACCGCGCCGTCAGTGTAAAGAGCAACACCGGAAGTAGCACCCGTGGCTGTGGCAGCCAATTCCGTTGCCGGATCAAAACCTGTGGGGCCGGCGGCAGTGACTTGCACTGAGCTCAATGTTCGGGCTGTGCCATTGGCCAGGTTCAAACCCAACACAGCCGTGGGGCTGCTGGAAGCCTTGATAGTAGCGCCGGTTAATATAAATGTGTTGACCAAGGCCGAAGTGCCGATGTTGGCAGCTAGAGCTTGCTCAATGAAAAGTCCGAAACTGCCAGCCCAAACCAAAGTCGAGGCGGTCAGAACGTATGCGATAAATTTTCTCATATTTGTTTTCATAATTATGCCTTTCTAAAACAAAGACGCGCCTGTTCTCGACCGATACAGATGCGTCCTTGCTTGATTATTGACGAAAAAGAAAACCGAGGCAGTAGGACTCCCAAATTGGAAAAACCCTAACAATCCCTGCGAAGTTTTGTTTTTCACCGTTGATTTAATTGTTTTGCTTTCCTAGCAAGTAATAAGCTAGTGCCTAAACTGTAATACAATCTAATTCCTATGTCAAAACTGTGGATATTTGAAAGCAGGCCATTTATGGCCTGCTTTCATCCCCGCCGAGAATTAGTCCGAGTTGAGCGGGGATCTTAAACCAACAAAGCGGCTCCTGTATGAGCCGCTTTGCCTGCCATATAGCAAGCTAAACACTTTCGGTTAATTTCTGTGGCGCAAATTACAAATTTTTATAAACGTCTTTGCGATGCCTAAACCGGTGTAAAATCAACCGAGATTGGTCAAAACTGTAAACCAATCTATAGACGCCGATGCGTATTCGCCATGCCGGAAAGCCGGTGGTCAACTTTTTAATCCCAAACCTTGGGTCAACCGGGTTTCTGCGTAATGCAAAAAGCAGGTCATCCGCCTGCTTTTTAATTTGATCTGGAATATCCCGCAGATCTTTGCGAAACCGCGGCGTAATCAACAATTTGCGCATGGCAAATCAGATTTCCATTAGCGAATTAATCTTCCTAAATTTGCCTAAACGGGTTTGCTTAAAGGACACTCGCAGGCCTTTCAGAAATTCCTCGCCGTAACTGCCGTGGGACTCCAAAATATCCTCAACCGCATCAGATAAATCGTTGCTGATCCTAAACAACCTGTAAGCTTCTTTCGGCGCCAACTTAAATTCTGCAGTATTTGTTCTTGCCATGCTCTAATATTAATCAACGCTGGTTGAAAAGTCAATACAACAAAGCGGCCTCTGAATAGGCCGCTTTATGTTAAACTTTGGCGGTAAGTTGCCGCTGAAAATTAACTTTCACGATATGGCAATAACGCCTGTTCGACCTCCACGATATCCGAGGTGGCCGTTTTCCAAACGATTCCCAAATGGATCTCAAAATAATCATGAACTATTTTATTCCGCATGCCGCCAATGTCATTCCAGGGTAAATTAACTTTTGACTTAAAATCTTCCGACAATCTCTTAGAAGCTTCTCCTATAATCTCCAAATTCCTAATCACGGCATCCTGCAACTTCGGATCAGTTCCAAAATCATCAAAATTTCCATTGCCTACATAAGCTTTAATCTTTCCGATTGCGTCCAATATATGATTGATGTAAATCTTGTCATTTTTCATAAACCGGTTTTAACTCACTCAAAACATTTCCCTTAATCATGGGGTGCAATGATTCTTCTGTGGCCAGATCAACTTTTTTGCCCAAAACTTCGGATAGCCGCCGTTCCAGCCGGATATACCCAAACAACCCGGGCAATTCCTGAAAACGCACCAACAGATCGACGTCGCTATCCGGGCGGTCTTGCCCCCGGGCGAGACTGCCAAACACCCCGGCATACTCGACGCCTGACTGTTGTAACACAGGGGTAATTTTTGCTTTTACTTCTTCCAATCTCATACTTCCAGTATAGCAAAAAGTCCAACCACAATAAAGCGGCTTCTGAATAAGCCGCTTTATTATTGTTACGTGATACGTGTTACGTGATACGTGATACGTGATACGTGATCACTGCACATTCCCGCCGGAGGCGTAAGCGCTCAAACTCGCGTTGATCGCGTTTGATGTCTTGTAACCTCTGGCTGTCAAATCAGCGCTTGAAGTGAACATGAGCTTCTTGCCGTCAGAGACGAGGTAATAAGTCGCGCCGTCCTTGACGAGCGTCCCATCGCGGAACTTGACCAATGCGCCTTCGCTCAATGCCTTGTCAGCCACATTGGCTTTGACAGTCTTGCCGAATGAGAAGCCATAAGTGTTAAACACGGCTTCGGATTGGAATCCTTGGCGGGTATTTCCCCGGATCCACCAGACAGTCTTGCCGTCCAGGACCAATGCACCGTCAGGATGAGCAAGAGCTGCATCGCCTACCGGCGATCCGGCCGGATAATCAGAAAGATTTATCTTCGGAAGTTTGGCGAAATTGTAGCCAAGCTGGGTAAAGACTGAGGCTGAAGTAAATCCTCTCTTGGTGCCGCCGGTGCCGATCATATAGACAGTTTTGCCATCAACAAGGTCAAGCACGAGTGTTCCTTCCATGGCTTTGGCCACGAATGCTTCGGCAGTCAGAGCCTTGTCCGTTGCTGAAGCGGTTACCGCTTGGCTAAATTTGTAGCCGTGCGAGAGATATTCCTGCTCGTTGCGGAAACCAAGCTTCTTGCCGTTTTGGATGAGATAAATCGTGCCATTATCATTGACCAGGGTTCCATTCGAGTGCGCTCCAGCCGGAGGAGTCGCGGGTGTGGCTGGCGTTGCAGGAGTTGCCGGGGTTTCTCCGGGGGTTGCAGGAGTTGCGGGTGTGGCTGGGGTCGCAGGAGTTGCTCCACCTCCGCCGCCGCCTCCCCCGCCGCCGGAAACAAAGCTGCATTGGGCAGAGGTTGGCCGGATGTTGATGGTTTCAATAGCGGTGCCCGTGGTGATCACGACTTTGGCCAGATTGGAGGAATCGCAAGTCGTGTTTCGGGAAGCTTGGACTGACAGATCTTCCACGCTCAAATCCCTGCTGGCGGAAGTAACAGTGAAAGAACTGCTGGCCGGAATGACCACGGCAATGTGGCTGGTTTGGACAGTCAGCGAATTGGCGGTCGAGCCAGCCAAGATAGTCAAATTGACATCCGGGTTGCTAAGATCAATCGTCAAATTCGCGCTGTAAGTGTCAGCAAACGCCACACTGACCAGGAGCAAACTCATCGTGAGTCCAACTGCCGATACTTTAATTAATTTTTTTAGCATACCAGGTAGTAGAAATTCGACTTTAATTTTTCGATTATTTTTTATCATAGAAGTATTCTTTAAGCATTCTTTTGAGAAGCCTGGCGCCTTGATTGGTTTTAAGATACCTTTCTCGCCGTAATGCGTCTTGTTTGTTTAAGTATGCTTCGTAGAAGATTAAGCGCCAGGGAACATATGCCTTGGTCGAAAAATTAACAGCGCGATTATGTTTTTCCAAGCGTTTTTTAAGATCAGGTGTTGACCCAGCATATAACCTGTCAAAATTGACGCTTTCCAAAACATAAACGTAATAAAACATAATCGCGGGTCGAATTTTCACTACCTGGCATAAGCATTTCTATTTAATTGTCGTTTAATCGCGGCCCATTCGTCGACCTATTGCTTAGGACCGGTAAACTTTACGGAATCTCTAAGCGAGTCAAGATCTTTGGCAACTTTTTCCAAGTCAGCTTCTTTGCCCTGAATCATCAGGTAGTAAGCCGCGTCATCCAGATAAGGATAAATCAACAGTCTGACTTTAATTGTGTCTTCTTTGTCCTTATAACTGAAGGTGTGTTCGACAAACTCTTGTCCATTCACCTCCTGTTTTTCCAGGGACCCAAACTGATATTCTTGATATTTGACCGGGAAAAACTGGGTGATATCCGCCATGAAGTGCTCAACCGAACTTCTCCTAGTCAAACTTTTGACTTTGCGAAGACCAGTTTCGTATCGAATGGTAATTAAGGCAGGAGGATCAGTCCGGACAAAGTGCGCCACCAGTTTATTACTTTCAGAGGGCTGTTTGTCTTCGCGAGCCACCTTCTGATAATTATCCGTTATGGAAAAACTGATGCCGAACGTTTCATCCTTAAACTCAAAGGTCTTGTTATTTTGCCAAAGAACTAATACAAACCCGATAACCAGAACCGCAATTACTGCTGTTAGCAACCATATCTTTTTCATCAGTTTCCGAACAGTGGAGCCTGATTAGCAAATCAGGCTCCACTTAATACCATTAGTTGTTGCTGGTTGTTAACTGAACCCATTCAGATGCGATAGCATCATAAATGAAGACTACGGTGTCACCAACATCAAGAGTCAGAGCGGCAGAAGTGTTAGCCGTACCATCAGTATCAGCAATGGTATAGGCGGCAGCTGAAGTAACATCAAC
>Ga0155010_101_pt1 | contig 46718 bp, 48 predicted proteins | sample RifCSPhighO2_01_FD_105978 | JGI IMG/M metagenome (GOLD analysis project Ga0155010, IMG submission 105978) | Candidatus Doudnabacteria bacterium RIFCSPHIGHO2_01_FULL_46_24
CCGGGTCCCCCTTCTCCCCTTTACTCCCATTATCCCCCTTACTCCCCTTTAACAAAGTCTTCAGGGACTCGGAATTGGCAATCAGGTCAGTCAGCTCGGCTTCGGTAAGGGAAGCTTTGACTGTTACCTGGCGGAGAATGGTGGTGGAAGGCTGTATATCTTCGCCCATCCCCGAGGCATGGGTTGGGATTTGTAATCGGGGATCTTGCTGAGGGTTTGGGTAAGATCCCGGATCGCCCGATGTGGCGTCCAGGATGGGAACCAGAGGGTTCTCAACCCTCTCCCCCGCGACCTGGGGCTGGGGCTCTAGTTGCTCACTTGCATACGGGACAGTATGCAAGTATTGCTTGGCTTGCGCAAGAAAAGCGGAAAGGTTGGCAAACGACGGAACGTTATACGTTATTCGTCGGCGCGGCGCGTATCGTAACTCGGCGGCGTCATGCGGTTTTTCAACGCCTGCCGCTAGACGCGCACCGATACGCGCAGCGCTGCCGTACAACGCGTTCACAGGCTCGGACACATCCAGCAGTTCGGAAGCGGCGGTTAGCCCAAAGGCCACCTTTGAGGTCAAGGGCTGCCATTCAGAAAAGGTGACCTTTGGCAGAAGCTCGAAGGCGGCCTGCCGCAATTCGTCCGCCTGCGCCAAGGCTTCGGCGGATAAATAATTCGTGATTCGTAATTCGTTAATTCCATCGGAGACATCCAGCGCCTCAAGTCCGGGGGCAAAATCCAAATGGCGCGAAGCGAAAGCCATGCTGCCGAACGACATAGCAAACACCACGGTCGCGGCCACCAGTTCCGCTCCGCTCAGCCTAAGCCCTAAATTTTTATTTTTCGTTTTCATTTTACCGGCCAAAAATTATTTATCTCAATGCTCGCTCCGGCCACTTGCCCGTTATAAGTTGCGGCCGCAAAATCAGAAAAAGCCAAAAAATTTTCCCAGGTTGCCCAAAGCCCAAAGGTCACCTTTGGGTCTGGCACAGCCGCCACCTCGCCAAACGCCACGTAAAACTCGTCCAAAAATTTTCCGCTGGTATCAAACATAAAGGCAATCGTCTCTACCGGCTCCTGCCAGTCATCATGCAAGTCGAGAATCCGGAAAGTATCAGCCGCTTGCATCTGTTCATCAGCCGGCAGCGACCCAAACGCCATGACGCCGATTAGAATCAGGCCAATCACGATTGCCGCGATCGTGGCGGATTCAAAGTTGTTTAATTTCTGATAGTCAGTCTTCATAAATAATTCAAAAAGCAAAAGTCAAGTGGTTATTCGTTGTTCGTCGGCGCCGCGCGTATCGTTTGACGGTGGCGAGGTGCGTCTCCTATTCGTAAACTTATCCCATGCCTCGGCTAGATTAAATAATTGCCTAGAAATTTTATCATAACTATCTACTAACTGGTCACACAATCCAGATTCGATATTATAGAGATCTTTGCATTGTTCCAAACCGACAATAGTTTCATTCGACTCAGTGTGCGCATCGTCTATGTATTTTTGAAAACCGGCTTTCTGATGCTTCTTGGTATAACCTTCGGTTATCAATCTTGGGACTGCTTTGGTTGATCTAGACAGCTGATCAAAGAGATCGAACTTTTCGTGCTGGGGAAGTTTAGGTAGAATCTGCTTGTGGACTATAAGCATCGCTTTATAAGCATTTTGATAAACATCTAAATCTCTGAAGCTTCGGATTGGCTTTTTAGTTTCTGGCATTTGGTTTAAAAGACCGCTTAACGATTAACGCTTACCGATACGCGCTGCGCTGCCGTTGAACGAGTTACTATTTTGCATTTTGACTTTTAACTTATGACTTTACATTAAAAGATTCAAATACTTCGAAATCACGCTCACCCGCTGTTGGCTTTCGTTTTGCTGATATTTCAGATACTCAAAAAGATCGGCTTTGGTGATTAGCCAATCGCGGCCGATCTTGGTGGCGCGGATTTTCCCCTTGCGCGCGAGCAAGTTTAAGTAGTCCGCGCTGTACGGAGTCAATTCAGAAGCTTCCCTCAAGCTTAAAAGCTCAGGATTTAAGCCTAAATTTTGCATTTTTTGATTTTTCTTTTGATTTTGGTTTCGCTCTAGCCGATGTTTTTTAGGCTAGCCGATATCGTATCTTGATTATATTATAGCAAATTTCTAGGATTATGTCAATGAAAAAACCCCAGGTACTCCTGGGGTTGATATTAGCTCGCCTAACACTCAGTTAGATATTATTCTTGCCGAATTCTTGACCGGATATTCGGCTCTGCCTAACCCTTAGACTGATCTCGGCTTTATAACAATTAATATCCTTCCAAGCGTTGGGCTTGGGCAATATCTGTCCGAGAATTTTACAAAGCCGAGTATCTAGTGAAAATTAGACCGAGATAATATCTATTTCAACGTCACTTTCGCTCCAGCTTCCTCGAGTTTCTTCTTCAACTCTTCCGCTTCAGCCTTGGCCACGTTTTCTTTTACCGGCTTGGGAGCTTGGTCCACCAAATCTTTGGCTTCTTTCAACCCCTTGCCAGTGATTTCCCTCACCACTTTGATGACATTGATCTTATTAGCGCCCGCTTCGGAAAGCTCAACCGTAAACTCCGTTTTCTCTTCTGCTGGAGCAGCAGCGGCAGCAGGACCGGCAGCCATCATCATGGGAGCGGCCGCAGACACGCCGAACTTTTCCTCAAGCTTTTTGACCAGCTCGGAAAGTTCCAGGGCGGTCAGCTTCTCCACTTCGGAAATTATATTGTCTAGGTTTGCCATATTTATTCCTTTCTATCCGCCGTAGCTTTAGCGAAGGCGGATCGACCTTTAGAATTTTTTATCTTTAATTGCCTTCAGCGCATTCACCAGCCCCCGCATGTTGCCTGATAAAACCGTGACCAGTCCCCGGCTCGGGCCCTGCAGGACGGAAAGCAGTTGGGAAAGCAGCTGTTGTTTGGAAGGCAGGCTGGCCAGTTTCAGGATCACATCGCTGCCAACGATTTGTGAATTAAGGATCCCGCCGTCAAACACAAGCTGCGGATTGTCCTTCATCAGGCTTTTCAGCAACCTCGCCGGCGCGGCTTCTTCTTCCTGTGACACAGCCACGGCAATGGGGCCGCCGAACTTTGGCTTGCCAGGTACCGCGAAACTGGTACCTGGTTCTCCTGAAATATTCAAAGCGGCTAACGCTTTCTTCAAAAGAGTGAGCTTGATGACCTGAAACTTCACGTTCTGGGCGCGCAACAGCTTGCGCAGTCTCGTGACCGCGGCCACGCTTAAACCTTTGTACTGCGTAAAGACCACGCCGCGGGCGCTGCGCAAATCTTCGGTCAGCTGCTTAAGGGTTGTCTCTTTTTGTGCTCGGGTGATAGCCATAAACAAGTTGATAGTTAATAGTTTATAGTTGATAGAAAAACAAAAACTGTCTTATCCAAAGACAGCGGAATGTATTCCTGCGCAGCGTTATTAAGCCTTATTGGCCGCTACGGTCTTTGGAGAGAGAAGTATTAAGAGAAGTATATAGTATTCGTAAAACCTGGTCAAGTTCGACACTCCCATCCCCGAGGCGAGGGTTGGGTCGAAAAATCGGGGATCTAGTATAAGATCCCCGCCCAACTCGGGAAGTTCTCAGCGGGGATGGGAAAACTTTACTGCAAGTATTTCGCCCTATTCGCATTATGCTCCTCAATCGTCCTGGCAAAATACGCCGCCCCATCCGGGGCATTGAGAAAATACAAATAATCGCTTTCAGAAGGCTCTAGCGCGGCTTTGATCGAGTCTAAGCCCGGGTTACTAATGGGCGTAGGCGGCAGGCCTTTGTTGACATAGGTGTTATACGGCGACTTGATTTTGGTGTCCGCCAGCAGCGCCTGGCGGTCATTCTTGTCCGTGACGTAATTGACTGTGGCATCCGATTGCAAGGGCATGCCGATCTGCAGGCGGTTAGAAAACACGGACGCCACCAGCCTTCGTTCTTTTTGCATGGCTATTCGATCCTCATCTGTCAGCCACTCTTTGTTGCGTCCAACTTCTTTTTCGATAATCGAAGCCAGAATGACAGCCTCCCCGCTGACTGCAAACCCTTCGGTTTTTAGCTCAAAGTTGGCAAGCATTTTCTCAATCAAATCTTCAGACGTGGCGTTTTTGCCGATGACGTAAGTGTCGGGGAACAAAAAACCCTGATAAGCGAATGGCTTGGCGATGTCCGTGTATCTGAACGCAAAATTCTTGCCGACCAAAAACTCGGTCAATCCCTCTTCGCCTAACCGCTCCCCGATCTGCCTGTTGCTCCAGCCTTCGATGATTGTAATCTTGCGCTCATTGGGCACAACCTTGCCCTCAGTCAACACATCCACGATCTCGGCAACGCTCATTTTGCGGTTCAGCAGATATTCGCCGGCCTGGATTTTCTCGGATGCTCCTTTACTATAAACGTAAAACCCAAAAATATACGGGCTGTTGATGAGTTTTTTACCAGCCAAACTGTCAGCCACTTTTTTTGCACTCTCCCCTTTTTCGACTTGAAAAGAAACTTCCGTGCCGTCAGCGCTTCCTGGCGAATTAACTTTAGTAAAAAAATAAAAAACCAGCGATACGCCAATCATCCCGGCCAAGGCCAAACTCCCCAAAAGAATTTTAAGCTTCCCTTTTTCCGGATCTTGCACTTGGTATTCGTCGTTCATGGCTTAATTATGGCAAAGAACGAATCACGAAGCAAGAATAACGAATCATGGCAACTAAAAACCTGAGATCGACCCAGGTTCCGTAATTCTTAATTCGTAATTCTTAATTCGCTACTCTCTCAAGCTCACCCGGTTGTTCCGGCTGCCAAAAAACTGCACCACAAGGGTAGTGTCGCCGCTAGCCACCATGGCCAAGCCCAATTCATCATAAAACGGCGAAAGAATGTTGGCCCGGTGCGGGGGCGAATTCATCCAAGATTCCTCCAGTTCAGAGGCGTTCGTGTACCCGGCGGCCAGATTCTCGCCGGCGTAAGTGTAAGCATAACCCAAAGCCCTAAACCAATGCCAAGGCTTAACGCCAGACGGACTGATGTGCGCAAAATAATCATTGGCAATCATGTCCTGCGCTTTGGAATAAGCCGCCAGGCTCAATGTCGGGCTTAAAGACAGCTGGCTAAACCCGAGCTGCATCCTATCCTGATTGACCTCGTCCAAAATCGCCTGGGAAGAAATGGAAGGCTTGCTAAAACCAATACTTCCTGCGGCTATGGCGCATAACAATAGCAAAAAACGAATTTTGCCTCGCATTTGTTTTGATTTTTCTTTTTGTTTCTAAACTGGAACTTTAACTATATGTATTATAGCAGATTTTCAAAACAAAAGCAACCGCTGGATTGCGGTTGTCTTTGATTATGATGGAAACTTGTATAAAGAGCTATTGATTAGTTCTAAGTTTATAAAATTCTGAGTTCATAAAGTAACTTTACGAACTTTAGAACTTAGAACCCAGAACTAACTTTTTATATCCCTTTCAATCTTATCAAGCACTTTGGACGCTTGTTCCTTCCCTCCCAAACCAAACGCCAACCCGCCGGCGATGGCCAACATGGCAATAACGCCGGTAAACAAGGTTTGGACGAAAGGCTGGGCCACTTTCAACTGGTCGAGTGTGGCAAGGATGGTAAAGATCATTACAGCCCACTGCGTCACTGACCCCAAAAGGTCAGCAGACTTAAGTCCCCCCGCTTGCACGCTGTGGCGGACCAGGCGCGAGAAGAAGCCGGCCACCAAAGTACCAACCAACAGGATCGCGGCGCCGGCGACGACGTTCGGGATGTAAGCCAGAACATCATTTAAGAACGCGGAGATCTGATCGAGCTGAAGCAAATCCGCTGCAGCCAAAAACACGGCAATCAGGAAGAACCATTTGACCAACCAAGCCAACGCGCCGGAAACGGACATTTTCATTCCGGTCCGCTCAGCCAGCTGATCGAGCCCCAATTTGTCCCCCACTTCGTCAATCTTCACGGAAGTCAAAACAGATTTGACCAGCTTGCCCAAAGCCGTGGCCACGATCCAACCGACAACCAACACGATGACCGCAACTAGGAAGCCCGGCAGGAAATTTACGAAGCGAGCGTACAAATCCTGGAACGAAGCAGAAACCACATCAGGATAATTAGGCATGAAATTCACCCCCTTTCGGTCCCCCAATCTCAATTTGCATTGAGACCGTCCTGCTTCCCCCGGACTTGATCCGGGAGAAGCAGGACTTTCGACCTGTTAATATTTTTTCCAAAAAAAATGGAAAACAAAGTCATTTACCCTCCGTCTGTCACCGAAACAACCGCTTCCCGTTCTCGAGCACCGTCCAGCTCCACAAAAAATATGCTCTGTCGATCCCCCAACAGCATCTGTCCATTTTCGACAGGCACGGTTTCGGAAGAGCCCAGCAGGAAAGCTTTGACGTGGGCGTGGCCGTTGGAGCGCTCGTTGGCCTTAATGCCGGTGCGGATTTCAAACAGGTCGTGGGAATAATTCTCGTCAATGGGCACCAGGCGGTACAACATCTTCATCAGGTCCTGCAGCAACAGCGGCTCGTTGTGGTTAAGCCTGACTGACGCGGTCGTGTGCGGGGTAAAAACCGTGACAGTGCCGTTTTTTAAGCCGGACTTGGAAACCGCGCTTTTGACCTGCTCGGTGATGTCGATCAGCTCAAATTGCTTCTGGCTCTTTAGTTTTAATTTCTCAATCATTGTCATTTTCAAACAAAAAAGACCACACCCAAATATACGGGTTTACATGGCCATTTTCGACAAATGCTTACTATGTGTTTCCATCAAAAAATTGACTCTGTATATATTATAGCACAAAAAAAGCCCCTTGTAAAGGGGCGTTCTTTTGCTAGGCGAGAATTGAGTCTTTTGCCGCCTTAGCCACCCGGAACTTAACCACGGTCTTGGCGGGAATCTTGATCTGTTCGCCGGTGGCCGGGTTGCGGCCCATGCGGGCTTCGCGGTGCTTCTTTTGAAGCTTACCCAACCCCGGGATGGTGAACTCACCGCTGCTCTTGGTCTCGTTGTACGCCAAGCTAACGAGCGCCTCGATCATTTCGGCGACTTCCTTGCGGCTCTTGCCGAATTTTTCGGCAAGGGCGGAAAGGACTTCTGACTTTGACATGCCTTTGGCCATAAGGGTCTCCTTAATTAAATTATTAACAATAGCTAAAGCATTATAGCAAAATCCCGGGAAATAGGTCAATTCCGGTCAAGCGGTAAAAACCAAATCGCCGGATGACATGGAGACAGGCCATCCTTGCCAAATGTAAATAGACGGCTTATCATATTGCTATTGCTTTCAAAGGAGGAACCATGCTTAGAGTGGCTCTCGCCATTTCCCTCGTGTTCATGGCATTTGCAGCGGCCATGTCGCCCATGATTCTCGCTTCGTGGAGCGAGCGGCGAGATGAACGCAAAGCCAAAAGGCAAGCCAAGCAAGTCGGAAACTTGACTGAGCGGCTGCCTGTCGGCACCTGGTTGCGCATGGTGCGCGAAGTCCGCACCCGCCCCCACTAACCTCCAAGCGCCGGCCCCACCCCGCGTCCGGGACTTCCCGTACGCTTTTTTTTTGCTCAAAAAAAAGCCGCTTGCGGACCAGTGGCGGCTAAAGATCTTGCGGCGGGTCAATTGGGCGCGGGTTGGCAATGCTCCTGAGGGCTTCTGCACTGGTGCGAAATACTCTCACCCGAAACGGCCCGACGAAATCACTGATGCCGAACAGCAGGCGCTTGCCCTCCACCCCATCCGTGGCGGCCTCAAGAAATGACGCCGGCCCGGGATTTCTGAGGCTGAGTAAAAGCGAAGAACCGTTCATCGAAAAGATCACGCTCGGCAATGGCCCCACTGCCTTCAACACCGGCAGCTTCTGATCCAGGTGAGATACCGATGCCCATAAGCATCCATCCATGACTCACCCTCCTTCTATCTATGCATTAAAGATAACACGGGCTTGTTTACCCCGCAAACCCGCCAGCCTGAATCTGCCACAGCTTCTGGTAAATCCCCTGTTTGGCTTTGATCAGCTCAGTGTGCTTGCCTTCCTCAGCCACCTGCCCTTTGTCAATGACAATGATCCGGTCCATTTGCATGATCGTGGAGAGCCTGTGGGCGATGACAATCGTGGTTTTACCCAGCATCAACTTTTTCATGGCATCCTGGATCAAATGCTCGGATTCGGAATCCAGGCTCGAAGTGGCCTCGTCCAAAACCAAAATTGGCGAATCTTTGAGAATAGCCCGGGCAATGGCCACGCGCTGGCGCTCCCCGCCAGAAAGCTTGAGTCCCCGCTCCCCTACAAATGTTTCGTACTCTAGCGGAAAGCTCATAATGAATTCGTGGCAGTGCGCAAGTTTCGCCGCACGATAAACTTCCTGCTCGGAGGCTTGCGGCTTGGCATAAGCGATGTTGTCATAAAGCGAACGATGGAACAAAATCGGCTCCTGCGGCACCAAACTTATATTCGCCCGCAGGCTTTCCTGGGTCACTTGCGCGATATTTTGGCCGTCAATCGAAATCCCGCCGCCCTGCATGTCGAAAAACCGAAACAGCAATTTGACGATCGTGGTCTTGCCGCCGCCGGAAGGGCCGATTAAAGCCACCCTCTCGCCGCCTTGAATGCTTAAGCTAAAATTTTTGAACACCCGGCGCTTCTCATGGTAGCCGAAATTGACACCACGGAATTCGATGCTGCCCGTCGAAACCTGCAGACGAGTTGCATCGGCCCTGTCCTGAATTCCGTGCGGCATGGTGAGGATCTCGGTCATTTCTTCCGCATCGCTTAGGCGCGAATAAGTGTCCTTGATGTGCCGGCCCAAATCCCACAGCCGCCCGAAAACCTGGACCATATACCCTTGGATGAGGGCAAAATCACCAATCGTCAGCCTGCCCTCTTTCCAGAATTTGACCGCAAGGTAAAGAAGCGCGAATTCCAAAAGAACCATCAGACCTCCCTGGACCGCTTCGTTTATTGATCCCAGATTCCAGGAGAGCTTTTTTATTCGAAACAGTTTTTCCGTCAAAGCCTGGAAGGTTTTGAATTCCCAAGCAGTTCCGCCGAACAATTTCAAATTGATGTTGTTGGTGATCGTATCCGCCAACCTGCCCGCGACTTCTGTGTCCATTTTAGCGTTGCGGATGTCATAGGGGTATTTGAACCTGGCATAAAACACGCTGAAAACAAGATAGACCGCCATCCAGACCAGCAAGGCCAAAGACAGCTGCCAAGCGACAAAATACAAAGCAATTAAAATAATGATGATTTTGAGGATGGTGTGGCCGAAGTTCCAATACAGCTGGTCAGCGATGTCTTCGAATGCCCGCTCAAACCTGCCGACTTTTTTCACCAGGCTGCCGGCGAAGTTGTTGGTGAAAAAATTGTACGAATGGTCATGCATATACTTAAAGCAGGTGTTGACGATATCGGACATGATCCGCGGCTGGAAAAAATCATTGGCAAAATTGGCCAGGCGCCAAAAACACCAGCTCAAGCCCCCTACGGCCAGAATCTTGAAAACAACCGTCAACAATTCGCTTACCGACCCGTTTTGGATCAAGGAATTGAACAACTGCTTGTATAAAAACGGGCCATATGTATCAAAAACCACCGCCCCGAGCATGGCGATGATCAACAGCAAAATCGCCCGGGGGTAGACCGAAGCGTGTTGCCAAAATATGCGCAATGTCTGCTTTATCAGCGTTTTTTGCATTTGGTTTACTTCTAAAATCAAAAGCGGGAGCAGGGCTCCCATATGTTAAGACGTAAGCAAAGACAAATCTGTTTCTTGAAACGTCTGACGTTTCTTGGCAGGGGTGGAAGGAGTCCCCGCCTGCGCTAAAGCTTCGGCGGATTCCGTCAAAAAGTATTTGAATTTGTGCTCAAGAACCCACGCTCGGTTTTGCCTGTCCGCCGAAGTGATCGTCTCATGGCAGGGGCATAAGGATTTGAACCTTAACTAACGGTTTTGGAGACCGTTGTGCTACCGTTACACTATGCCCCCATCACCAAACGATCACGAAGGCGGAGAGACCGATGTTCTACCATTGAACTACACCCCCATTAAAACGGTTGGCGTTATTCGTCGGCGCTGCGCGTATCGTCTTGCGGCTTGCGTCTTTCGGCCGCTCGCCGTCAGACACTTACCGATACGCGTTGCGCTGCCGTAAACCGAATTACGCTATTTCGTTTCTTTGTGCTCTGTGTGTTTCTTACACCAGCGACAAAACTTGCTCATATTCAGCCGGCTGGTGTTGAGTTTCTTATTTTTTCTGGAATGATAGTTAGTGCGGTGGCACGCCGTGCATTCCATCGTGATCAGATTATCTTGGGACATTATTGTAGTTAAAAGTTAATAGTTATCATTAATTTTTCCCTGGAGCCGTTGGCCAGAATTGAACTGGCGACCTACTCCTTACCATGGAGTTGCTCTACCAACTGAGCTACAACGGCATGGGCACATTAGCTTGGATACTATAACAAATTTTCCCAGATTATTCAATATCAATGCTATAATACTTTCATGAAACCTCTTATTTACTATCACGGTTGGCGATATAAAAATACGGCCTTGCTCGTGGTAAGCCTGGCCGCCCTGTTTCTGGCCTCCCAGTTTTTCTTTGCCCAACAATTAGTGAATTTCTTACAGCAGCTGAACTATTTTGGCGCCTTTATCACAGGCATTTTCTTCACATCCATGTTCACAGTGGCCCCAGCCACGGTTGTGCTGTATTTAATCGCCCAAAACCACAATCCTCTCTTAATTGCCATTTTCGGAGGTTTGGGCACCATGCTTGGCGATTACATCATTTTCCGGTTTCTGAAAGACCGCGTGTTTGACGAATTCGCGTCAGTAGTCGCCAAAATCGGCGGCTCGCACCTTCGCCAGCTGCTGCACACCCCCTACTTTGCCTGGCTGCTGCCGGTCTTAGGTGCAATTATCATCGCCTCGCCCCTGCCGGACGAGCTGGGTATTACCCTCATGGGTTTGGGGAAAATAAAAAACTGGCAGTTTTTGACTCTTTCGTTCGTCTTAAACTCAAGCGGCATCCTCATCATCGCCAGCCTAGCTCACGTCTGAGCTTAAGCTATCGGTAAAGTGAAGTAAAAAGTCGTGCCCTTATTTTCTTGCGACTTAAACCAGATGCGCCCGCCTGAGGCTTCGATGAAAGCCTTGGTAATATAAAGCCCCAATCCCGTGCCGTTGGTTTCGAACTTGAGAATATTACTGCCACGATAAAATTTATTAAACACCGACTTCTGCTGATCCTTGGGAATGCCCGCGCCTGTGTCGGAAATTTTACCCAAGATTTCATGATCCTGCTGTTTGAGGTCAATTTTCAGCTCCCCGCCTTCCGGCGTGTAAGCGATGGCGTTGGAAATCAGATTGCCAATGGCCTGACGGATTTTATTCAGTTCGGTTTTGACCAAGGGCAAAGGCTCCCGCTCTACGGCGAACTCGACATCCAGGCGTTTCTTTTTTATCTCATCGGCTTTTTCCCGAATCAAGCCGCGGACGACGGAAGCAAGATCAGTAGGCTGCAAATACAGCTTGGCTTCGCCCGATTCAATGCGAGAAACCTCCAACAGGTCATTGACCAGCGCAATCATGCGCTCGTTGGATTGATAAATTTTCGACAAAAGCTTTTTCTGCTTCTTATTGAGATTGCCCACGGACGATTTCTGCATCAATTCCAAAAGCCACTTCATGCCGGAAAGCGGCGTCCTAAGCTGATGCGAAGTCAGGGTAATGAAATCCGACTGGATGCTGCCGATGTTGCCTTTTTTTTTGTCCTGGTCTTTAGCCATGTTGTTTTAAGGGTAATGTAAAATAAAACGCTGACCCCTTGCCTTCCTCGGACGTCACGCCGATTTTGCCGCCATGCGCCTCCACAATCCCTTTGCTGATGACCAGCCCCAATCCGGTGCCTTTTTTTTCCGAGGCTGCGGCGTGTTCAAGTTGCGTGAATTTGTTGAATAGCTTCGAAAGCTGATCTTGCGGGATGCCGATGCCGCTGTCAACGACAGCCAGCGCCACGGCATCCGAATCAAACTTCACGCTCTTCGGAGTCAGTCCAGGCCAAACCATGCCAAGACCAGCCACTTTTTCCACGAGATCCATGCCGGCTGGAAGCATAAACGCGCAAACCGTGACTTTGCCGCGCTCCGCAAATTTAATCGCGTTGGACAGCAAATTGTTAAGCACTTGCCCAATCTTTGTCTCGTCTGCCTCCACTTGCGGCAAGCCGGGCTCGATTTTACTTTGCAAGTCAATTTGATTGTCAACGGCCAAGGTCTTATACGACAGCACGCGGCTGTCAATGACAGCAGACAGATTGGTCGGCTTTTTCAGGACTTGGAATTTCCCAGCCTCAAGTTTGGCCACGTCCAGCAAATCATTGACCAAATCGAGCATGGACGCGGAATTGGTGACAATCAGATCCACGAATTCCTGGTATTTTTTTTGCTCTTTTTTGACGCTGTCCTCTTTCAAAAGATTGGCTATGGACCGAATGCCGGTCAGCGGGCTGCGCAGTTCGTGGACCATCATGGAGGTGAAGTCCTCGCGCATTTTTTCGATGGCTTTTTCCTTGGTGATGTCATGAAACAATATGACCGCCCCGAGCGGCTTTTGGTCTGTGTCCTTCACCGGACTGATCAAAACGCGCAAGACCCGATTTTCGATCTTGATATTTTCTTCCACGATAAGCTTGTTGAACTTGATGCTTTCTTCAATCTTGGTGCGGATGTCAAGCTTGGAGGCCAAAGCGTCCAAAACGTCAAAAATGGAAACCTGCTTATTTTTGATTCCCAGCATCTCCAATGCCGCCGGATTGATGACCAAAAGCCGGTTTCTGGTGTCGACCATAAACACGCCGTCGGCCATGGAGGCGACCATGGCATTGAGTTTGCCTTTTTCCTGGCTTAGGATGTTTTCAAGTTTGGACACTGCGGTGGAAGCTTGATTCATGATCGTATAAAGAATGGTCATCTCCGCCTCTTTATACAAACCTTCCTCGGTCGAGGAAACACTAAGCAGGCCGACCGGCTGATTGTTGATGACTACCGGAATGTTGAAAAACGATTTGACTGTTGCCTCGTTCGATTCGTCAGTGATGGTGCCCGATACACTTTCATCCACCTCACTATTCTTAATCTCTCGGTCAATCAGAGCGGAAAAAGCGGTCACTATCCTTTTTTTTACGTCTTCCAAAAAATTCTTATTGACTGATTCTTCCAAAACGCAGTGGTAAATTAGCCGGCCCTCATCGGACCAAAGCAAGTAAGAGACCGTGGAATAAGGCAGAAGCTTGCGCAGGGAACCGGTGATGACGTCCACGATTTTCTGAACATTGAGGGAATAGCCGATTCGTTCCCCAAGCTCCTTTAGGATCGAGACCTCGTACATTCTGCGGCCCATTTCGTCTTCCTTGTATTTGAGGCTGTGGCGCATTTGGCGGTTTTCCCACCAAATAAAAACAATGACAATCACTGTGTAGATTGCCAATGTCAAAAATATGTAGATGAAGGGAGTCGTCTCCATATTGATTTTGATGTCACTTGGCGACGGAAGCCAACTTGGAAAATCCCATGGCCAAGAAAAACAAACCCAACAGCGTCAATACGTCCTGAGCCAGGCTTAGGTTGGGTGTGGCTTGCAGGAGCGCAAAATTCAACAGAATTTTTTCGATGACGGCAATGGTGATAAACAGCATCCCAATCCCCAAAAATCTGACTGCTCTGCCTATAATGCCGCCATAAACCCTGGTCGAAACCCAGACGTTGTAAAATATGCCGACGAGGATGACGGCGATAAACCCTTGGATGACGAGGTTAAGTGACATTGATCTTGATGTCCGGATATTTGGCGAACACCGGACTTAATATATTTTTAACAATCTGGCCCGACAGGGTGACATATTCGTCAATCAATTTCTGCAAAATTTCCTGCGGGTCGCCTTGCAGTTCCAAAACCTCGCCCCGATCCGACAGCCGGAGGCCAGAAACGTTTTTGGCTTTCATCAGCACGATGTCGGGTCCTAAAATCAAAATCTGCTTGGCGACAATCTCGTTGATGAGGTTTTTGTAATCTTCAGGACTAGCCATTGCCTTTACGCTCCAGAACGGTTTTTAGCTTGCTAACCAGCTCTTCCAGCCGGTAATTGGCCTTGACCAGATAATCCATCGCACCCAGTGACAAGGCATCGGAAATTTTGTCGTAATCGGATAAATTGGTCAAAATCACGACCGGCACGTCCTTGGTGTCCGGGCTGGCTTTCATCTCTTTGAGCGCCGTGATGCCATCCATGCGCGGCATGACCAAGTCCAAAAGCACCAAATCCGGCTTTTCTGCCCTCAGTTTGTCCAAGCCCTCCTGCCCGTCTTTGGCGCCGACGATCTGGAAGCCGGCCTGTTTCAGCTCCTCTGACAGCGCGGTTAATAGAATCTCCTCGTCTTCCACGATTAGTATCTTAGTGTTACTTGGCTTCATCGTTTTGTTTCCTTTTTTATTGGATAATTTACGTATATAATTATAGCATAAGTCTTGAAATATTGGAAGTTCTTATGGTAAACTGCCTTACGCGCCGAAGTAGCTCAATGGTGGAGCAGCTGTTTTGTAAACAGCAGGTTGTCGGTTCGAGTCCGACCTTCGGCTCCAGAGTTAAGGTGTGGGCAGGTGGCAGAGCGGACAATTGCACCTGACTGTAAATCAGGCGCCCTTGCGGCTACATAGGTTCGAATCCTATCCTGCCCACCAGAAAAAATTCCTCTTTCGAGGAATTTTTTCTTGCTTTATATTTTCAGCTTCATCAATTTTTCCCGCGCTGCCCGACTTGTCGGCTCGATTTCCAAAATCTGCTCCAATGCCTGCTCAGCTTTGATGCCGTTGCCAGCCTGGATGTAAAGATCGGCAAGCAGGGTCAAGTAATGCAAATTTCTTCTGTCCAAATTAAGCGCTCCCCGCACCGCGGTCACGGCCTTGCCCAAGTCTTCCATGGCGGCAAAACAAAGGCCTAAGTTTATCCAGCGAGTCGGAATCTTGCTGTTTAGGTTCAGCGCTTTCTCATAAGCATTGGCCGCTTCGCGAAATTTTTTGAGGGAATACAGGCTCAAACCCAAATTGCTCCAATAAATGTCGCGGCTTGGGTCGAATTTGGTCAAAAAATCGAAGGTCTCTGCCGCATCCTCAAATTTCTTCTCCTGCAAATAAAGTCGGCCCAGGCCCTCATAAGCCTCGCGGTTTTGCGGATCGCGCTTGATAGTTTCCAAATATACCTCTTCGGGCGATTGAGCTCGGCCAGAATCCGGCAAGCTGTTGCTGACCTCCGGCAGCCAGTCTTGCTCCCGCTCGCTGGTTCTGATGCGAATCTTAAAGGCTTGTTTGACCTTGTCGACCGGATGAAAATCCATGGCCGGAGACAAGTCCTTGGCCTCCAAAATAAAATGCCAAATTTTGCGCAAAATAAGCCGGGATTGCTTGAGTAAATACTGCCAAACCCAAGCTGTCGGCAGTGAAGATGCTTTCGGCCGAAACTGGGGTCGGCTCACCGTTTCCGGCAGTTTGGATAGAAATAACGCAAAAATTCCCCCGATCGAAAACACAATGATTGTCCAGCCTAAGAAAGCCATGCGATATTACGAACCCAAGACATAGCGGGTAAACCTTCGAAGTTGGATATTCTCACCGAGTTTGCCCACAGTTTCAGCCACCAAGTCTTTGACTTTCTTCTGCGGGTCGCGGATATAATCCTGCTCCAAAAGCTCTGATACATCAACCGGATAAACGGCTGCGATCTGCATTGCGACTTCTTGGGCGAGTTTTTTGAACTCTTCGTTTCTGGCAACAAAATCCGTCTCGCAATTCAGCTCCAGCAGCACTCCGACCTTGCTGCCGGTGTGGACATAAGAGACAATTAAGCCCTCGCCAGCCGCGCGCTCGGATTTTTTGGCCATGGCCGCATGCCCCCGCTTTTGGAGAAGTTTAACCGCTTCCTCAAAATTGCCGGCTTCTTGCAGGGCTTTCTTGGCATCCATCATCCCCGCGCCGGTTTGGTCTCTCAATTTTTTTACATCATCTGTTGTAATTTGCATTTTTTATTACTGTCTACTTATTACTAATTACTATTTATTATTCCGCGACAGCGGCGGCTTCCGTCACCGTCACCGGCGATTGGAGGCTGGCTTTGCCTTCGTTAATTGAACCGGCAACGGCTTGGGCCATAAACTCCAGGACCTTGATGGCGTCGTCATTGGACGGAATGAGGTAATCTACGCCAGACGGGTCAGAATTGGTGTCCACCAAACCGATGACTTTGACTTTGGTCAGCTTGGCCTCAGCGACGGGGATTTTGTCATATTTGACGTCGAGGACGAAAATCGCGTCCGGCAATTTCTTCAGCTCCTTGATGCCCGAGAAGAACAATTTCATTTTTTCCACTTCCCGCGAAATCTGGAGCCGTTCTTTCTTGGTGTACTTGGCAATCTCGCCGGTTTCCATCATCTTCTCATACCTTTCCATTTTTTTGATCGAGCGCTGGATGGTGCGGAAATTGGTGAAAGTCCCGCCAAGCCACCTGGTCACCACATAGGGCATGCCGCATGACAGAGCGGCGGCCTTGGTGACTTCTTTGGCCTGGCGCTTGGTGCCCACGAACAAAATCGTCCCGCCCTTGCTCGCCACTTCCTTGGCGAATTGCAGAGCAGATTGCAATTTCTTGCGGGTTTTCTCCAAATCCAAAATATGGATGTTGTTGCGGGTGGTAAAAATGTATTCCTTCATCTTGGGATTCCACAAAGAAGTTTTGTGCCCAAAATGCACCCCGGCCTTCAGCATTTCCATTAGCGTAATATCTCTCATGAACATTCCCTTTCTTGGGAGGGTCGAAGACTTACTCCCCTTCTGCTTTCTTCGCCTGACATCGGATTCTAGTATCATTAAACTAGAACAGGCCCGAAAGTCATCCAAAAGCATGTGTGATTAATTGCCTAAGGATTTTAACAAATATCTTTATAAATGGCAAGGGCGCGACCTGTGGCCGCGCCCTGACTGAACCTGCCTGTTCGATCCGCTCAAGAACCGAACAGTTGCGTTCGTAGCTCCCCAAAGGTCATCCGGGCCATGTCGCCAGACGCCAAGGGCTTCCCGAATTGGCGAGCGCACGCGGCACGAATATTCAACGCCTCTGGCCCAAGCGGAGTCTGCTCCGCGATTTGGTCAACCGGGACTCCGGTGTGCTTGCTGACAAGCACTGCTAGCTCGACAATCAGAGACGACCGCGAGCGTGGCGGTCCCGTTTTCTGATGAAGATACGGCCGAATCCATCCGATCTCGTGGATCAAGATGCCACCGCCCGGCTGCTGTTCAGCCGGATGCCAGTTCTTCCCGCCGTCAACCGTGACCTCGAGCCCGCTCTGGATGTTGCGCTCCCCGTATCGCTTGTGTTTCAGCCGGTCCTGTTCACGGCGCCACAGGTAACCGACAAACAAACTGACGACCATTAACACGACCAGTCCTGGAATGGTGACCATGAAATCCTCCTCGTATTTATTCCGCCGAGCTTTGGCAGAATAAGTTACTATAATCCTGTTGACTTTGCCAGTCAAATTTGATATGATTTAAAAACCATGAAGAATATCCATCCTCAATATTTCAGTACCTCAAAAGTAGTTTGCGCTTGCGGCAACAGCTTTACGACCGGCTCGACTAAACAGGAAATGCATGTCGAAATTTGTTCGAATTGCCATCCATTTTACACCGGAAAGCAAATGTTGATTGACACCGCAGGCATTGTCGAGAAATTCCGCTCGCGCGCGGCCAAAGCCAAAATCAAGTTGCCTAAGAAAACGAAGGCTTAGATACACAAAAACACGCCGAATGAGATATACTTATCTTAGGCGTGTTTTTAATTTTCAAGTAGCAATTGTCAATTGAAAACTGAAAATTAATTGGAAATTGAAACTTGTAAATTGATAATTATTCTATGAAGCCGCAATTCCAACAATTAAAAAAGAACTATGACCAGCTGCTGGAAAAACTTTCCGGCACTACTGATCCCAAAACTTTGGCCGAGCTTGGCAAAAAGCAAGCCGAGCTTTTGACGATGGTCGAAAAGGTTAAAAAGTTAGAAAAGTTAGAAAGTGAAATAACTGACCATGGAAAACTTATCGCAGAAGGTGGTGATTTAGCTGTAGTCGCCAAAGATGAACTGCCACGACTGCAAAAACAGGCCGAGGAACTTGAGCGGGAACTAAATAAGGCCATGCTGCCCAAAGATCCGTATGATAATCATAATATCGTCATGGAAATCCGAGCCGGCGCCGGCGGCGATGAATCAGGACTGTTCGCCGCCGAATTGTTCCGCATGTACGCCAAATATGCCGAAAGGTTAGGCTACAAAGTGGCTATTGCTTCATCGAATCGCACGACAATTGGCGGCTTCAAGGAAATTATCTTCGAAGTCCTGGCGAAGCTCGCCGAAGCCTCGGCGAAGGCGGGGCCATACTCCAAGTTTAAGTATGAATCCGGCGTGCATCGGGTGCAAAGAGTGCCGGAAACGGAAAAGTCGGGTCGGGTGCATACTTCCACGGCCACAGTCGTGGTTTTGCCCGAAATCGAAGAATCGGATTTCAAAATCGATCCCAAAGACATCAAAATTGAAGCTACAACTTCTTCGGGCCACGGCGGTCAGAGCGTCAACACGACTTATTCGGCAATTCGAGCTACGCACATTCCGACCGGGATTATCGTCTCTATCCAGGATGAGCGAAGCCAGTCCCAAAACAAAGAAAAAGCTTTGAACATTTTACGCGCTCGCGTGCTGGCGTTAGAAGAAGAGAAAAAATCCAAGGAACTACGCGATAAAAAACGCTCGCAAATTGGCACCGGCGACCGCAGCGAAAAAATCCGAACCTACAATTTCCCGCAGGATCGCATCACCGACCACCGCATCAATCAAAACTTCAGCCAAATCCAAAACATCATGGACGGTGCGCTTGAAAAAATAATTGCCGCACTGGCAGCCGAGGATCAGAAACGCTTGTTAGAAAAATGACAAAAGTTTGTCATTGGAAATTGGGAATTTGACATTCTTACTTACAGCATGACCATCCGCCAAGCTCTTAGCCTCCATCCCGACGCAGCCATTCTTTTAAGCTTTGTATTGAAAAAAGACCGTGCCTACCGGCAGGCAGGCAAGGCTTTTTTGTACGCAAACCCCGAAAAACAGTTGCGTCTACGCAAACTACGTGGTTTGCGCAGACTCATCAAACAGCGCCAAGCCGGCTGGCCGGCGGCCTACTTGACCGGCGAAAAAAAATTCTATGGCTTGAAATTTTTTGTGAACAAAAATGTCCTCATCCCCCGCCCGGAAACCGAAGGATTGGTTGAGCTGGTGTTATCACGTATCACGAAACACATACCACGTATCAGAATTCTTGATGTCGGCACTGGCTCGGGGTGCATAATTATTTCTTTGGCACGCAACCTGCAACCCGCAACCTGCAACCTGTTTGCCTCTGATATTTCCTTGCAAGCTTTGACTGTTGCCAAAAAAAATGCCCGCCGGCATAAAGTCAAAATCGCCTTCCGGCAAGGTGACCTTCTTAACCCTTGGGTTGGCCGAAAATTCGACATCATTGTTGCCAATCTCCCCTATCTGGCCAAACTCGAGCATCCATCCATAAGGTTTGAGCCCAAACAAGCCTTGATCGCCAAAAAAAGAGGCTTGGCTTTATACGAAAAACTGTTTATTCAAATTGCTCAAAACTCCTCCCCTACCCCTCCTCTAAAGAGGAGGGGTAAACTGCAAGCTAGTTCTTCAGGTAAAGCGTTGGGTTCCTCTCCTCCACAGGAGGAGAGGTTAGGTGAGGAGGGGCAGGGTCCAAAGCTTATTTTCCTCGAGTTTGACCCAAGACAAACATTGCAAATCAAAAACCTGGCGCGGAAACACCTGCCAGGCTTTCAACAAAAAATATTCAAAGATTTGTCTGGCCACAACCGGTTTATGCGTCTTTCTTCTCGTCTTTAGTCTTGTCTTCGGCTTTCTCTTCTGCCGCTACCCCGTCCACCACTGCTTCCGGCTTGATGACACCCTCAACTTTAGTCACATCCTCAGCCACCGGCGCTTGTTCCAACTCTTTCAACTCTTCCTCTGACCTTGGCGGAGCCACGTTAACGACCATATCATCCGCATTGGTCAAAATTTTTACTTTGTCCGAAACCATAAGCCCAGAAACCCTGAAAGCCTGATTCAGTTCGGCAAGTTTGGAAATATCCAGTTCAATAAACGGCGGCAAATCCGCCGGGAGGCATTCCACTTCCACTTCCTGCAAATTTTTGACCAACACGCCGCCCAAATTCTTGACTGCCGGCGATTCACCCACAAAATGGAGAGGGATTTTCGCGTGCAGTTTCTCGGTCATGTCCACGGCGTAAAAGTCGACGTGCTGCACATAATCGCTCAAAAAATGGTTCTGCACTTCGTGGATAAGGACCGGCCGGGCTTGTCCATCCACCACCAAATTGATAAGTGTGCTCTCGCCGGCCTTCTTGAACACTTTCAAAAAATCTTTTTCATCCACTTCCAAGGAAGTGGCTTCAACATCGTGGCCATATAAAACCCCCGGCAGTTTGCCGGTCTTACGTAAATTACTAACTTTTTTGCCAGTGGTATTGCGCTTAGTCGCAGCAAGTGTCATTTCCATAGCCAAAACAGTTTATCAAAAAACCCTTGCTTATGCAAGGGCTTACGCTTTCAAAGCAACCCGGAAGTCCCCGTCAAAAACTTTCAAAAACTGGTGCATGGCCAGGACGTCATCCGTGCTCAACGCCCGGGTGTTTTTGAAACGCGTCGTATCAATAGAGGTCAGGTCTGTCACCATGCCGACTGAAAAAATCTCCGGCCCATCAATAGCGATACTAAACACCACCGAGCTTTTGCATCGCTCGCAGTCAGTGTGGACCAACAGGTTGGCTCCCACTTGCGGCTTATTCTCCCGGGAGTCGATAAGCTTCGTCTGTTCCAGATTGTAGCGATATCCACAGATCGGGCATTTGAGAATGTATGTCAGCCACTCGATAATCTTTTTGAAATCGCTCTTCATAAGATAATTGTAAAGTCGATAAACTTAGGCGTCAACCCAGTAATACAACTTCGATTGTTTTTGCAGCCAAATGGTCAAAGTTAAAGCTTTGAGCGGCAACAATCTAGTTTTTATTTATGACCAGCGTCCAATCAGACAAAAAATATTTAGACCATTTATCGAAGTTGATATACTGGGTCAAATCAACCGCCAAATCTTATGACTTTCTGGCGGGCGACGATGCTTTGGACAATCCCCAAAGCCAAAAAAGTCGTGATCAGCGAGCTGCCGCCATAGCTAAGAAGCGGCAGAGGGATTCCTGTGACAGGCAACAGCCCCAAATTCATCCCGATGTTAACCAGCGCCTGAGTCAGCATCATGAAAAACACGCCCAAGGACAAATACATGCCGAAATTGTCTCTCGAAATTTGCATGGTTTTCAGCAGGCGGAGAAACAGTATCAGGAATGCGATAAGGATGATGCTGCTGCCGATAAAACCGAGCTCTTCGGCTGTGGAGGCAAATATGAAATCCGTCTGGCGCTCAGGCAGAAATTTCAACTGGGACTGCAGTCCCCGCCCCACTCCCCTCCCCAAGTATTGGCCACTGCCCACGGCAATAATGGATTGCAGAACGTTATAGCCTTGGCCTTGAGGATCAGCCGTTGGATTTAAGAAAGTATGGATCCTCTGTTTCTGGTAATCGTGCAGTACTGACGACCATGCCAAAATCGCGGCAATCAGAAACGCCAGAAACAGCCACAGCAGATGAGTTTTTTTGACTTTGGAAAGCATGAGCATGCCCGCCCAGGTAAAAAAAATCACCAGCGCGGTGCCCAGATCCGGCTGGATGACAATCAGACCAAGCGGAATAAGTACATACATAAGTGAAAGCAGGACGTAGGGGAAGCTTTTGATTTTTTCGCCGTACTGGTCCAAAACCTTGGCGGTCACGATAACCAAGGCCAATTTGGCAAACTCCGCCGGTTGGAACCGAAAAAAACCCAGGTCAATCCAGCGAGCCGAGCCCCGGATGGGTTCGGCAAACCACCAAACCACAATCAGCGCCAAAACAATGAAGAGGTAGATATAACCTGTGGCTTTCTTGAGGTTGCGGTAATCGTACATGGCCAAGGCGAACATCAGAATAAGCCCGACGAAGGCGAAAACGACCTGGCGATAAAAAAGGCCGGCTCCAGCTTCATAAGTATTGGAATATATCATCAAAAGACCTAAAAGCAGCAGTAGAACACTGCTGCCAAAAAGGACTAAATCAAAATACCTAAAAACGCTGAGCTTGTTCATCGGTTATCAAAATCCCGCTTTCAAACAAGTTAACCTCCGACGTAACCTCCGCACGCACGGCCTCCGGAATGCTCTTTGGCCAAATATAACGGAACGTGCGGACCTCCGAAGATTTGACCAGATTGACGGTAGTGGAATTAACTCCGACGATGCGGTTTGAGCTGTCATACAGAAGCATCGGGAGATATATCTGCTTGATCGTAAAAGGCGACAAATTTTTAATCCCTCCGCTGACCGCGATGGTCCCATTGGGATTTTCTATGCTCACCCGCTCCAATTCCAAATTCAGAGGCGGCAGCTGCGGCTTGTAGCGGAACTTCGGCTCTTCAAATTTGAAATCCAGCAATTCGGGAGTTTGATCGCTTGTGAACTTGGAGAACACCAGAATTTTTTCAGAAGCCGGCAGAACAAAAGTCTTGCCGCTGACTTTGGTGATGGCCGTGTTGCCAAAAGTTTTGAACTCCGCGGTGAAAATAAGTTCCGGTATCCCCTGCTCGAGATTGATGTTGCGGATGCGCACTAGGCCGCTATAGCTGTTCTGGCTCAATTCGAAAATTTTATGGTCAACCAATTTGATCGGTTGAGGCTGCGGCCGGACCGTCACAACTTCCGGCGGCTGGTATTGGCTGATGAATACGCTGGAGAAAGAGTATTTCAAAAACAAAAACAGCGGCAGTGCAGCGGCCAGCGCCACCACCAGACTGTACCAATATCCGATTTTTAAGGTTGAAAAGCGGTCGCTTATCAAAAGCATCCAGTCTTCAACCTGCTCATTTTTTATTTTGAAGGCCATTTCCCAAATTATAACATTTTTGCAATAATTCAACCAAGCTATGTCTGCAAATTTCACCCATCTCCACGTCCATTCGCATTATTCACTTTTGGACGGTATGCCCAAAATAGACGAACTGATTGGCTTTGCCAAAAAGCAAGGTTTTGAAGTGCTGGCCTTGACCGATCACGGAGTCATGTACGGGGCAGTCGAGTTTTACAAAAAAGCCAAAGCCGCCGGCATTAAGCCCATCATCGGCATGGAAACTTATCTGGCGCTGGACTCCTTAAACGACAAACGCGCCAAAATTGACAATGATTACTACCATCTGGTGCTGCTGACACAAAACTTTGAGGGGTACAAAAACCTCATGCGGCTGACCACCATCGCCCACCTCGACGGTTTTTATTACCGCCCGCGGATTGACAAACCGACTTTGGAAAAATATTCCAGCCACTTAATCGCCCTCTCCGGATGCATGCGCGGCGACATTCCCCGCGCCCTGCTCAATTCCGATTTCGAAAAAGCCAAAAAACTCGTCGCTGATTACAAGCGGATTTTTGCCGACCGGTTTTATCTGGAAATCCAAAGACACGAAAGCAAGGATCAAGAGTATGATCGGAAGGAAAAATTGCTCAATCAGCGCCTGCTCAAGCTGGCCGGCGAAACGCAAACACCCATTGTGGCGACCAATGACAGCCACTACCTCCGGGCCGAGGACGCCGATGCACAAGATCTCATGGTTTGCGTAGGCCTAGGCACCACCGTGGCCGACGCAAACCGCTTGGACATGCGCCACAACAATCTCGCTTTGAAGTCCGCTTCAGAGATGAAAAAACTGTTTGCGGATCTGCCGCAGGCTATTGTCAACTCCAACCAAATTGCTTCGCTTTGCAACTTAGAGATCCCGCTGAATGAGCGCTACTTTCCGGATTTTCCCATCCCGGCCGGCTATGACGCGGCTTCGTTTCTGACGGAACAGGCTTTCCGCGGTTTGGCGAAAAAATACGGCATTGACTCTGAGCTGGCCATTCCCGAAATCAAAAACCAAATCAAACCCGAGATCGTGGAAAGGCTGGAATACGAACTGCACGTCATCACCAAAAAAAACTATTCCGGATATTTCCTCGTAGTAGCGGATTTCGTAAACTGGGCGCGCAAGGCCGGCATCATCGCCACCACGCGCGGCTCGGCAGCCGGCTGCCTCGTATCTTACTCCATCGGCATCACCACCATTAATCCGTTGGATTACAAACTCCCGTTTGAACGATTTTTGACTTTGGAACGGCCGCTGCCGCCGGACATTGACATGGATTTTGCCGATTCGAGGCGCGATGAGGTCATTGACTATGTCACGCACAAATACGGCGAGGATAAGGTGGCGCAGATCGTGACTTTCGGGACCATGATGGCGCGAGCGGCAATGCGCGATTGCGGCCGGGCCTTGGGCATCCCCTATGCCAAGTGCGACAAAATCGCCAAAATGGTTCCGTTCGGCAAATTCGGCTTTCATATGACCATTGAAAAAGCGCTGGAAACCAATCCGGAGCTAAAAGACGCCTATGACAAAGATCCGGAAACCATGCGGTTGATCAATCTGGCTTTGAAAGTCGAAGGCGTGGCAAGGCACGCCTCGGTCCATGCCGCCGGGATCGTCATTGCCCCCACTCCTCTGACTGATTACTGTCCCTTGCAAAAAGACCAGGACGGCAAAATCATTACGCAGTATGATATGTATTCCATCGAAGAAGCGGGCTTGGTCAAAATGGATTTCCTGGGAATCCGCAACCTCTCCATCCTCGGCAACACCGTCGAAATCGTAGACCATACCAGAGGAGTCAGGATTGATCTCAACAACCTGCCGCTTGATGACAAAAAAACTTTCGAACTCCTTTCTGCCGGCAAAACCATGGGGCTGTTCCAGTTGGGCGGCAGCGGCATGACCAAATACTTAAAAGAGCTCCGGCCCACCAACATCTTTGACATCATGGCCATGATTTCGCTTTATCGCCCCGGCCCCATTGAATCTATTCCCGAATACATACGCAGAAAACACGATCCGCGGTTAATTGCCTACACTGACCCAAAAATGGAAGATATCCTCTCTCAATCCAACGGCATTATCACCTACCAGGACGACGTTTTGCTCATTGCGATTCAGATCGCCGGTTATACCTGGGAAGAAGCCGACAAGCTTAGAAAGGCTATGGGCAAAAAAATCCCCAAAGAAATGGCGGCCCAAAAGGAAAAATTTACCGAAGGATGCAAGACCCACTCCAATTACAGTGAAACCCGTGCCCTCAATTTGTGGCAGCTGATAGAACCGTTCGCCGCCTATGGCTTCAACAAAGCGCACGCCGCCTCTTACGCCATCGTGGCCTACCAAACGGCCTATATGAAGGCGAATTTCCCGACTGAATTCATGGCCGCAGTCATGACTGCCGAAGCCGGCGACGCCGCCACCATAGCAAGCGCGGTTGAAGAATGCCGACTGATGGGAATCGAAGTTCTACCGCCGGATGTCAACGAAAGTTTAAGCAATTTCACGGTGATTGACGACAAACACATCCGCTTCGGGCTTAATGCCATCAAAAATTTGGGCAGCGACGTAGTCGCCGCCATTATCGCCCAGCGCAAAACCGGAGGCAAATTCGCCTCTCTGGAAGATTTTCTGATCCGCCAGCAAACCAACCTTCCTCCCTCGCCAGGGCAAGTTCGCCTGCCTGCCGGCAAGGTAGGGCGGGCAGGAAATTTCAACAAGAAATCCTGGGAGGCCCTGGCTAAGTCCGGGGCTTTGGATGGCTTAGGCGAGCGCAATCAGCTTTTGGCCAATACTGAAAGCGTTATGGATTTTGCGCGTTCCCAAACCAAAGCGGGTTTGGAAAAACAAGCCAGTTTGTTCGGTGAAAGTTCGGCCTTGCCCGCCAAACTTAAACTTCGAGAAGTCGAGCCGGCTGCCAAAAAAGACCGTTTAGGCTGGGAGAAAGAACTTTTGGGCCTGTATGTCACTGCCCATCCTTTGGATGAAGTCAGGGATAAACTGTCGAAACTTGCAACATCAATAAAGCAAATGCCGCTTAACTCAAGCAGCATCACCATCGGCGGCATCATCAACAAGATCCAAAAAATCCTGACCAAAAAGGGCGAACAGATGATCTTTCTGGAGCTTGAAGATTCCACCGGCATGGTGGAAGTTATTGTGTTTCCGTCAGTGCTGCAAAAATACGGCCCGCTGATTGAAGAGTCGAAAATCGTGCTCATTGTGGGCAAAACTTCAGACAAAGACGGGGTTCCTAAGTTCCTGGCTGACGAAATTAAAGAACTTGGCCAGTCTACCCTCCCTCTTACTTCACCTCCCTCACCAACCACCCCCACCCCTCCAACAGTCACCATCAAAATCCCGACCGAGGCCAATGACGAGCTCTTTCATGAGTTAAAAAAACTGTTCGAATCATCGCCAGGGACCATGGCGGTCTCCTTGCTGATTGCCGACCAGAAAGTTACTACGCCGTTTCGGATTAACTTAAGCGAGGATCTGAAAACTAAGATTAAACAGCTGCTGGGTTGACTTATTTTTATTCCCATCCCCGAGGCGAGGGTTAGGTCTAGTAATCGGGGATCTTATCTAGGCTTTAGCAAGATCCCCGCTTAACTAAGAAGAATTCTCAGCGGGGATGGACGAAAACTTGCCAAATTAAACAGACAAGGGATATAATACCCTTAAGCTTTTGAGAGCCTTGAAGCGGACTCACCAACCGCGGAGCTCTCACGCTGGCTTTAGAGCGTTATCAAAGAAACAAAGTGGGTTGTTAACGGTTAATCGTCAATAGTTAACAGTCAACTTGGGTGGAACCCCCAAGCCCCAGTTTGAAAAACTGGAGCTGGGCCCAAGCAGTGATGCTTGGTTATTTTATTTTCCCCTTTACGCCCTTTAATCCCATTAACCCCATATCTATGACAAAACAATCTCAAGAATACCTCGACAATCTCCGGCACTCCTGCGCCCACCTTTTAGCCGCGGCAGTGATGCAATTGTGGCCCAACGCCAAGCGGGCCATCGGCCCGTCCATCGAAAACGGCTTTTATTTTGATTTTGACTTTGGTAAGGACAAAATTTCGGAAAAAGATTTTGGCAGGATTGAAAAAAAGATGCGCGAAATCGCCCCGACCTGGGACGGCTTTAAGCGCCACGAACTGCCCAAAGAAGCGGCCAAAAAAGAATACCCGGGCAACCCGTACAAGCACGAACTGATTGATGAATTTGCCAGCAAAGGCGAAAAATTAAGCTTTTACAAATCAGGAAATTATTGGGACCTTTGCCGCGGCGGGCACATTGACAATCCCAAAAAAGAGCTGCAGCACTTCAAGCTTTTGAGCGTAGCCGGCGCCTACTGGCGCGGCTCCGAAAAAAACCCGATGCTAACGCGCATCTACGCCACCTGCTGGCCGAGCCAAAAAGAACTGGACGATTATTTGAAGATGCGGGAAGAAGCGGAAAAACGCGACCATAGGATTTTGGGTGAAAAATTGGGCATATTCACTTTTGCCGAGGAAGTCGGCATGGGCTTGCCGCTTTGGCTGCCAAAAGGCACAATCATCCGCGAAGAACTGGAAGCCTGGGCTAAGGAAACCGAAAAACAATGGGGCTATCAAAGAGTGGCCACTCCGCACATCACCAAGGAAGAGTTGTATAAAATCTCGGGACATCTTCCCTATTACGCCGAAGACATGTATTCACCCATAGATATCGAAGGCGCGAAATATTACCTCAAGCCCATGAACTGTCCGCATCACCATATGATTTACAAATCAAAAATCCACAGCTACCGCGAATTGCCCCTGCGTCTGACTGAATACGGCCAGCTTTACCGGTTTGAACAATCTGGAGCATTACATGGCCTGATGCGCGTACGCGGCTTTTGCCAAAACGACGCCCATATTTATCTGGCAGAAAAAGATGTTCCGGGGGAATTCGCCCGTGTCATGGAAATGCATAAGTATTACTATGACAGGCTGGGAATAAAAAACTTCAAAATCAAGCTCGGGCTGCGCGACCCTAAAAATCTGCGGAAAAAATACCACGGCGACGATGCCATGTGGAAACGGGCCGAAAAATTGACGCGCGAAGGGTTGGAAAAATCCAAAGTGAAGTTTGAGGAAGATATCGGGAGCGCGGCGCACTACGGCCCCAAAGGCGATGTCATAATCGAGTCAGTCATTGGCAAAGAATATGCAATCGGCACGGTCCAAGTTGACCTATACATGCCTAGTCGGTTTGGCCTTTATTTTGTCAACGAACGGGGCGAGCATGAACAGTCAGCTATTATCCACCGCGCGCCCTTGGGCAGCCACGAGCGCATGGTTGGATTTTTGATCGAGCATTTCGCCGGCGCTTTCCCAGTTTGGCTCTCTCCGGTCCAGGTGGCCGTGCTGCCGATTTCCGACAAACAGGTCAAATACGCGCAAAAGGTTGTGGATGAGCTTGTCAAGAACAATATCCGCGTGGATTTTTACAACCGCCCTGAATCAATTGGCAAAAAAATCCGCGAAGCGGAAATACAAAAAATTCCCTATATGCTGATCATCGGCGAAAAAGAGCAGAGAGCCAAATCAATAGCCGTGCGGGCGAGGAACAACAAAAATTTGGGGGTCATGAAATTGGATAGATTTGTTGACCGGGTGCTGAAAGAAATAAAAACCAAGAAAATATAATACTCCGACGCGTCGGTCAGAGTTATTTTGCGAGTAAAAATAAAAACAAGGCGTCCGGTCCTGCAGAGCAGAACACGAACGCCCGAGAAGCAACCAACGCCGAAGCGCTTTAGCGGATGCGCGCGTAGCCGCGTTCCGGCGAACGCACATCGAAGCGATACATCGCGCCTTGGGGCGAGATGTACAGCACAGTGTACGGATCCAGCGCCTCGCCTTCGTAGTACACGACGGTCGTTGGCCTGCCTGAGTTCGCCGAGAACATCGGCGTGATCAAGCTAGCCGCCTCTTGCGTGTCCTGCGCGAAGCTCATGGATGTGAACGATGGCGTCAGCGAGCTGAGCGGCCCTTTGATCCACCAATGCCCGCCTTCCTGCGAAGCGCGGAGACTAGACGGGTTAATGGCCGCCTTGCTGTCCGGCAGTTCGAGTTCGAACCGCATCTTCTGGAAGGACTCACCCTTCCAGAAATGGACAACGTCGCCGTCCTTGGCCGGCACATTGGACAGCACCGTGCTGTCCGATTCCGGGTAACGGGGCTGCCCATTGGCATAACCGGTGACCACAGTCCAGCCGCAGCTGAGGACACCGACGGTTCCGCCCGAAAGCGTATCGTTGGGTGCCAGCTGAGGCACCACTGCATTGCGCATCTGGCCGGACGCGATGGCCCTGAACGCCTCAGGGCAGGAAGTCCGCCAAGGAGCCGCGGGGTCCGGTGTGGTCCGCGTGTAGTCTCCGATCAGGCGCGTGAGCGCCAGGTTGGGCGCATTGGTAGCGCCGGAACCGGGATTCCCTGTCCCCGGCGTGGTCCGCGACGGACCGGTCGGCGACCCGTTGTCATCCTTGCCGCAACCGAACCCGGCTGCGGAGATCACCATCACGAACGCGAGAGCCAGTTTCCAGTTGCGCATGTGCATCTCCTCCGTATAGTGTGATTGCCTAGTATCCTCCCTGATGTTGCTAGGGAACGCTATATCATACAAGAAACCTAAGCATTCGTCAATAGCTTAATTAGGCTAAGTATTAGCGGCTATTGTATAATTGAACAGCCATCTAATCTAATTATCATGAAAAAACGCACAGAACACGGCTTGAAAGCGGAAAAAAGACAGCTCAAAAAGCGCCCCCGGATGCGCGTCCATGGAGCGGGGTTGAAAAAACCATCAAAATACGCAGGCCAGAGGCTTGCGAAAATTAAATAATTGTTTTATTACGGATTGCGGATTACGGATTAATCCGTAATCCGTAAATTCGTAATTTCCATGAACTCAGCAAAGAATAAACTAATTGTTATTTTGGGGCCAACCAGTTCCGGCAAATCCGATCTTGCCATCAGGCTCGCTAAAAAATTTAGTGGCGAGATTATTTCCGCTGATTCGAGACAGATCTATAGAGGCATGGATATCGGGACCGGAAAAGTGCCGATTTCGCGCGGCTTGCGAAGTAAGACGCTTGCGAAATCGAGCATCCCCGCGAAAGCGGGGATCTATTCCGGAGGAATACGCCATCACCTGCTCGATATTGTCTCGCCCAAAAAGCAATACACCGTCTCCCACTTCAAACGGGACATGAATTCCGCGGTCGCGCAAATCACGTCACGCGGCAAAATCCCCTTTCTGGTCGGCGGCACAGCGTTTTACATTTATGCGGCGATCGACGACTGGCAAATTCCGGAAGTCAAGCCCAATCCCAAGCTTCGGAAACTTCTGCAACGAAGATCACCTTCACAGCTCTTTCAAATGCTCAAAAAACTCGACCCGCGCCGGGCCAAGACAGTCGACTCCAAAAATAAAGCCCGGCTCATCCGCGCCCTGGAAATCATCAAGTTTACCGGCAAACCCATTCCCCCTTACTCCCCTTATCCCCCTTACTCCCCTTATCTAATCCTCGGTCTGAATCCTCCTACTCTTAAAAAACTCATCAGCCAGCGCGTCGAGCAAAGATTCAAACAAGGCCTGCTCAAAGAAGTTAAACATATGTTAAACATAGGTATAACATTTTCCCGGCTCAAACAAATCGGGCTGACTTATGCTTTGGCCGCCGAATATGTCAAGCAAGGCTCGCCAAAAGACAAACTGGCGGAGCTCAAACAAAAAATCAAAACCGCCGAATGGCAGTACTCCCGCCGCCAAATGACCTGGTTTAAGCGCGATAAAAGGATCCGCTGGATAAAACATCAGAAAGAAGCGGAGAAACTTGTAAAAAACCATTTGCGCAAATACTTCACTGCTCTGTAGTAGTGTAATATTTCTAAAAATGAAAAAAGCCTGAAGCAGCGCTGTCAGGCTCTCACTGTAATACAGTCGTGTATCATAGTGTTATTTGTTGACCTTGTGTGCCACGTGGTTAGGGCGAGCCGTTGCACCACGTGCCCGGCTGCCGCAGACAGTGGTTGGCGTAGTCAACCAAGATATCGCCTTCGCCAGCCTTCTGGTCACGTTCAGGCTTTGGAGATCCGGCACCCTCCACCCGATTACTCAACCACTGTTTGAAGTGTCGTGGATCTGATTTCTGGAAATCCTCGCCAATCCTGCGCATCGTGCAGTCGCACATCGTGTTCCTCCTGGTTTCTTTGTGGAATCTCCCTAACCGTGAAGGTGTGGCCATAGGGACATCGGAATACCGCTCCTCCCATGAATCGCTTGAAAAGCCGCCAACTGTCCTGATCATCACGGCCACATCTGGGGCATCGCTTGCTGGTTTTCCCACTGCTCTCACAGACAGTGCTGAAACAGTAACCAACTTGTTCATGCTCGCTGCGCACGAGCTGCTGGTCACAGATCCGGCATCTAGTCTTCATCAGCCACCAGCCTCTGCGGTGACTGAACCGTTGGGGCACCCAGACCTTTGGTCGAGGCATGGATTCTTCCCTTAGACTCCCGCCGCAGCGAATCCCTGGAGCAGTTCATGTCGCAAATTGTTCCGCCCGCAGTCATCGCACTCCAGCCGCGTCACGTTGACGCCGCCCACGACCTGAGACGAGCCACATGCCGGGCATCTGGCAGAACGCCCGGGAAACTTCAAGATCAGCGGACAAGCCGCGTTGTCACATCGCCCCCAGTCCTGATCGCCGTGCAGACGCTCAAAGCAGTATTTGCAGCACACATCCAGCATCATCGCTTTCCTCCTTTTTTGAAATTGATTTAACAAACAAAAACGCCTCTCTTTCGAAGAGGCTTATGTTTGCGGTTTTACGCAACAGCAATCACGCCTCTTCGAGCAAAGAGGTGGTAGTGGTCATCGCTGAATTGCTGATTTGCTGTCGCATGTTGCAATGTTAGCCGACAAAAACGATTTTGTCAAAACGATCTAGATCCCAAGCTCTTTTTTGAGCAACTCGTTTATGACCTGTGGATTACCCTTACCTTTAAGCTCTTTCATGACCAACCCGACCAAAAATCCGATCGCTTTCGGGTTCCCTCTCGCGTCCTCTACTCCCTTTGAGTTCCCTGCAATAACTTTTTTAACCGATTCCAAAATAACTGACTCATCCGAAACCTGGCTTAGACCCATTGATTCCAAAAGGTTGCTGGGATCTTCGCCGGTTGCGAACATTTTGGCAAAGACGTCTTTGGCCGCCAGCTGAGAGACTCTGCCTTGGGCGATCAATTTCATGAGCTCGGCAAAATTTTCGGCCGTGACTTTTGACTGGGCAGGAAGCAGTTTACGCTCATTTAGCAGCGCGGAAAACTGACCCAATGCCCAATTAGCGGCCATCTTCGTATGCAGAGCGTGGTCTTGCTGGTTGAATTGGATATGCTCAGCGGCCAGCCACGCATCAAACTCCGAAATCACGTCTTCAAAATAATCAGCCAAGATTTTATTGGAAACCAAAATTTGCGCATCTTTCTCGTTCAAACTTACTTGGCTTATTAACCGCTGTTTCCGTACTGCCGGCAGCTCCGGCAGCTGCCTTCTTATCTCTTCCACCCACTCCCTGGTCAGGTGCAGAACCGGCAAATCTGGTTCAGGAAAGTAGCGATAATCCTGGGATTCTTCTTTTGATCTCTGTGAAACTGTAATCCCCTTCTCCTCCACCCAGCCGCGCGTTTCCATAACCGGCATCTTGCCCTCATCCAGAAGTTCAGACTGCCGCTTGATTTCGTATTCCAACGCCTGGGCCACGGCCTTAAACGAATTCATGTTTTTGACTTCCACTTTATACGGCGGGAATCCGCGCTGTCCTTGCTGACGCAGTGAAATGTTGGCGTCACAGCGCAAGTGCCCTTTTTCCATGTCCGCGTCAGAAACACCCAGGTAGCGCATGAGATTTTGCAGCTCCTGAAGGTAAGCCTTGGCCTCTTCCGACGAGCGAATGTCCGGTTCGGAAACAATTTCAAGCAAAGGGGTGCCAGCGCGATTGTAGTCAACCAGGCTATAATTTTTTCCCGGAGGATGCACCAGTTTGCCGGCATCCTCCTCGAGGTGGACTCTGGTGATGCCAACTTTTCCAAGCCGCCCCTTGCGATTGATCGGCTGGTCGAACTGCGAAATCTGATAACCTTTCGGCAAATCGGGATAAAAATAATTCTTGCGGTCAAATTTCGAATACTCGGCAATTTCGCACTCCAAAGCCAGGCCCACCATCACGGTTTTTTTTATGGCTTCGCGGTTGATGACCGGAAGCACGCCCGGCTGGGCGGTGCAGATTTCGCAAATGTGCACATTCGGCTTATCCGATTCGGCGTTTTTGGAGCGGCAGAACATTTTGCTCTGCGTGTTAAGCTGGACATGCACCTCCAGCCCTATGATTGGTTCCCAGGGATTCATGGATTGCCTCCTCTCGGACCTGGAGGCGTTGGCTGGAATTCCGTGTTAATTTCCAACTTGGTCAAATCCGGATTGATGGTCCGAAGCAGCAGATACGCGCCGAACAGCAGACAGAGTCCGACGATGGCAGACATGATGAAGCTCCCGCCCTTCCCCGTCTGTTCCGCATTACCCCCGGCAGTCATATACAGATATCCTCCAAGGACCATCATAAGCAGTGCCGCAAGCGCAGCCACAGCCATGGACCAAAGATATATTTGGTTGACGCATTTGCCCAAATCCGCCCGGGCATTGCCGGTGGCTGTGCAAGGGTTGGCGGCAAGGGCAAATTGGGGCAAAATAGCAATGATAAAGATGACGATTGCTATGATCGCGGCAGGGTATTTCATAAATCAGGTTTAAGCTTAAGGCCTAATGCTTGCTCCAAGGCGCTACCGGCTTGCAGGAGTCTTTCTTCGGCAAAATGCGGGGCGATCAACTGGACGCCAATGGGCAGGCCTGATTTGCTTAAGCCTGCGGGCAAAGACAAACCCGGCACGCCGGCGATATTCAAAGGTCCGGTAAAAATGTCCTCTAAATACAGGGAAAGAGGATCAGAGCTCTTCTCGCCGATGCCAAACGCCGGATGCGGAGAAACGGGAGTCAGTAACAAGTCGTGTTCGCCGAAGGCTTGTGTAAACTCCGACTTAATCAATCCCTGCACCTGTTTGGCCTTTTTATAATAGGCGTCATAATATCCGGCAGACGAGGCATAAGTCCCGATCATAATCCGCCGCTTAGGCTCCGGCCCAAAGCCTGACGCGCGGCTCTGGTAGTAGCCGGAAGCCAAATCCTCCGAAGGCACGGACAATCCGTAGCGAATGCCGTCGTACCGGGAAAGATTGGCGGAAATTTCCACCGGCAAGATTATGTAATATGCCGCGATTGAATACTGCACGTGCGGCAGGCTGGTTTCGGAAACGATAGCGCCCAGTTCTTCCATTTTTTTGATCGTCCCTTCCACAACCGCCCGGACTTCCGGATCAATCCCTGCCACGAAATATTCTTTGGGGATCCCAATTTTCATGCCCTTCACCCCTTGGTGCAAATGTTTGGAATAATCGGGCACGGCCTTTGGCAGCGAAGTCGAATCAAATTCATCTTGCCCGGCCATGAGCTGAAAAACCGAAAATGCATCTTCCACGGTTTTGGCCATGACCCCAGGCTGATCGAGCGAGGAACCCAACGCGATCAAGCCGTAGCGCGAACAGCGCCCGTAGGTGGGTTTAAGCCCGACCACTCCACAGAAGCTGGCTGGCTGCCTGACCGAACCGCCGGTGTCCGTACCTAGAGCAAACAGCGCCTCTGAGGCTGCCGCAGCACAGGCTGACCCGCCGGATGAGCCGCCCGGCACTTTTTCCAAATTATACGGGTTTCGCGTCAATCCGAAAGCCGATGTTTCCGTCGACACCCCCATTGCGAACTCGTCCAAATTCGTCTTACCCAAAAAAACCGGGCCCGCTTGCTTTAATTTTTTAATTACCGTGGCGTCATAAGGGGCAATATAATTTTCCAAAATTTTTGAGCCGGCCGTGGCTTGGAATCCCTTCACCAAAATATTGTCCTTCACCGCGTAAGGAATCCCGGTTAGCACCGAGTTTTCACCTTCACCAATCAGCCGGTCCGCTTCCTCTGCCTGCTTCAATGCTTCTGATTCCGCCACGTGCAAAAAAGCGTGCAGTTTCGGCTCCAGTTTTTTTATGCGCTCAAGATGCGCCTGCGTCAACTCGACTGACGAGATTTCTTTGCGCCTAAGCAGTTCGGCGGCCTGCTTGATTGTGAGGTCGGTTAGGTCCATATTTATTCTACGAAAGTACGAAAGATCGAATTACGAACGGTTCGCAGTTTCGCAATTTCGTGTTTCGTAGTCATTCTAATACGCTTTTTACCTTTACAAACCCTTGCTCGCGCGCCGGCGCTTGAGCCAGCAACTCCAGCTTGATCGGCGACTCTTCGGCCACGTCATCCCGCATCAAATTCACGCTGTCCGGGTCATCGTATGGCTTCTCAACAATTTTGTCTTGCACTTCTTTGAGTTGCCCAACATAATCCAAAATCGCGGACAGTTCCTGCTGCAATTTCTGTTTCTCTTCCGGACTAAAACTCAACCGTGCCAGCCTGGCGATTTTCTCCACTTCTTCTATTGATATACTCATGAAATTATTCTATCATAAAAGCGAAAGGAAACAAATTATGCTATATGTCTTAATTGCGCTTGCAATCATAGTGCTTTGGTTCATCTACATTTACAACAGTCTGGTCACTTCCAGAAACCGGGTCGACGAAGCTTGGTCAGACATCGAGGTTCAGCTCAAACGCCGCTATGACCTGATTCCCAACCTGGTCAACACGGTCAAGGGCTACGCCAAGCAAGAGTCCACAGTACTGCAGAACGTCACCGAAGCGCGCACGCAAGCCATGGGAGCCCAAACCTTGGCGGAGAAAGCCAAGGATGAAAACATGCTCTCCGGCGCTCTGAAGAGCCTGTTTGCCGTGTCGGAAAATTATCCGGACCTCAAATCAAACCAAAACTTCATGCAGATGCAGCGGGATTTGACTGACACGGAAGACAAAATCCAGGCCTCCCGGCGCTTCTACAACGGCAACGTCCGCGACTTCAACACCAAGTTGCAAACCTTCCCGACCAATATGTTCGCCGGCCTGTTGGGCTTTGCCGCCAAGCTCTTTTTCGACATTGACGAAAAAGGGGCAGAAGGACAGCCAGTAAGCGTTCAATTCTGATTTAATTATCAATTTACAAATTACAATTTTGCAATTAATGATCAATTGCCAATTTTCAATTGAACATTAATGCTTGAAAATTAATTGATCATTGAAAATTGATTATTGAAAATTGATTATTTATCCATGGTTTATACCGAGATTTCCCGCAATAAACGGCGCACCGCTTTATTCATCACATTCTTCCTCGCCCTGATAATCGGCTTGGGATGGTTTTTTTCGTATTCGGTCAATGAGCCGCTGCTGCTGCCAATCGCAGTCGGCTTTTCGGTTCTGATGAGCTTAACCAGCTACTATTTTTCCGACAAAATCGTGCTAGCCATGTCGCACGCCAAGGAAATCAAAAAAGCCGATGATCCCGAGCTTTACAATGTTGTAGAAAATTTGGCTATCGCCGCCGGCTTGCCCACACCCAAGATTTACTTAATCGACGACACTGCCCCCAATGCCTTTGCCACGGGCCGGGACCCCAAACACGCGGTCGTGGCCATCACGACCGGGCTACGGAGCAAACTGACCAAGCAGGAACTGGAAGGAGTCATGGCTCATGAGCTGTCGCACATTGGCAACTATGATATCCGCCTGTCCACCATGATCGTTGTCTTAGTGGGCATTGTCACCCTGCTTGCTGACTGGATGCTTAGGATTTCTTTTCACGGCCGGCGGCGAAGCCAGGAAGGCGGCGGGATATTGATTATAGTTGGCTTGGTTTTTGCTCTCCTATCCCCCGTTGCCGCAACCCTGATTCAGCTGGCGATCTCGCGCCGACGGGAATACCTGGCCGACGCTTCAGGATGTTTGCTTACGCGCTATCCTCAAGGGCTGGCTTCAGCCTTGGAAAAAATCGCGGCGGACAGCGAGCCGCTGGAAGTGGCCAACAAAGCCACAGCGCATCTTTATATCGTCAACCCGCTCAAAGAACACACCGGCCGGGACAAAATTGGCTGGTTCGCCGGCCTGTTTCAAACGCATCCGCCGATCCAGGATAGGATAACTAAGTTAAAACAAATGAACTTCTAGTTATTCGTTTAAGGGTGACGATGCCCGTTTCGTCATACGGTTACGTTTGACGTCTAACTCTCAACGATACGGGTTTCGTTACCGACTAACGATAAACTATAAGTCTAATATGCGCTTTATCACCTGGTTCCTGAATCCCTTTCTCGATAAACTTTGAGCCAGCTTAACCTTATCTGTTTCCTTTTGTTTTTCAACAAACCGCTCGGCAATTTCTTTTTCTTTCTCCAGCGGCAGATATTCCTTGAGCAAAGTTTCGGCTTCTTGGCTATCAATCCCCCGGCTTAATAGCTTAGCCTTAAGGCCGAAGAAGCCAAAAGTCTTGTACTTGATCAAACTATCCAAAAAGGCTTGGGCAAATTGGGCATTGTCAAGCAATCCTTCTTTGGTTAGCCTAAATATAACATCGTTAACTTCGCTTTGTTTATACCCCCGCAGCGACAATTTCTTGGCCAACTCCTCCGAGTGATGCAGCCGAATTTTAAGTAAATTTATGGCTTTATCGTAGGCATTCATGATTGCTTGACTTTTCTGGTATAATGTAAGTACAGTATAACCTAATTAATCAAATTTCTAATACCTGGCATGAATCACTTCTCTTACATTCTAGAACGGCTTTCGTCCCGAGCCAAGGGCGCCTTGGTCACGTCCCAGCGGCTCTCGGAAGAGCTTCATCACGACCATATCGGCTCCGAACACTTGCTTTACGGCATCGTGGCGGAGATTTCTTCGTTCGCCTCGGAAATCCTTCTGAAAAACAAAGTCACGCCTGAGGTCGTGCGTCAGGAAGTCATCCGCCTAAACCAATTTCGGCTCATAGGCGGCATGGAAAACCCGCCCAAGCTATCCAATAATTTGCGGGAAATCATCGAAAAAGCCGCGATCGCGGCCACCCGCTACCAGTATCAATTCATCGGCACTGAACATTTCCTTTACGGTATTACCGAAATGAACAATGACGAAGCCCGCTCCATTCTTCTCAACCTCAAGGTTTCGGTCAACGAACTGAAGAAGAATCTTATGTCCATATTTGAAAATGTCTCCCGTTTCCCTGACCTTTTGAACGTGGATGAACCGCAGCTTGCGGACGAACGTCCGGCCAAAACCCCGGCACTGGATTACTTCACATCTGACCTGTCCAAAAAAGCCCACAGCGGCAAAATTGACCCTGTGATCGGGCGGAGAGCGGAAATTGAAAGGCTGATCAGCATCTTAAACCGCCGGACCAAAAATAACCCGGTCTTAATCGGCGAGCCGGGCGTGGGCAAGACCGCGATTGTGGAAGGGTTGGCTCTGGCCATTACCCATCACGAGGTGCCGGATTCGCTGTTAGATAAAAAAATCCTGACTTTGGACATGGCTTTGATCGTGGCTGGCTCCATGTTTAGGGGCGAATTTGAACAGCGGCTGAAGCAGGTTATCGACGAGGTAAAGGACAACTCGAACATCGTCTTATTCATCGACGAGCTGCACACCATTGTCGGCGCCGGCGCTACGACCGGTTCTTTGGACGCGGCTAATATCCTAAAACCGGCGCTGGCGCGCGGCGAAATCCGGGTGATTGGCGCGACCACTTTGGCGGAATACAAGAAGCACATCGAGCACGATGCAGCTTTGGAGCGGCGGTTCCAGCCGATTTTGGTGGAAGAGCCGAGTATGGAAGAAACCGTGCAGATTTTATCCGGGGTCAAGCCAAACTACGAAAAGCACCATGGCGTGACCTTCACTGACGAGGCCGTCAAAGCCGCGGTTGAGTTGTCTGAACGATACATCAACGACCGCTTCCTGCCGGATAAAGCGCTGGACCTTTTGGACGAAACCGCCGCATACATCAAAACCATCAACGCCAAAAGCCGCTCGACTCGGATTGTCAAGAAAATCGAAGCGGAACTGCGGAAGCTGGAAGAAGAAAAAACCAAGGCCGTGATGCTGCAGGATTTCACCACGGCATTGCATCTGAAATCCCAGGAAGACAAACTGAAGAAACAGAAAACAGAATACCAAAAGCTGACAGTCAAAAAACCAGGAACATCAATTGAAATCGGATCCGAAGATATCGCCCGGACTGTTTCCAATATCACCAAAATTCCTCTCAATAAATTGGCCAAAAGCGAAATCAGAAAGCTCGTTAACTTGGAAAAAAACCTGCAATCGAGGATTGTCGGGCAGGAAGAGGTGGTCAAAATCATTGCCTCTGCCCTGCGCCGATCCAGAGCCGGTATTACCTCGCCCAAGCGCCCGATCGCCTCGTTTCTGTTCTTAGGCCCGACCGGCGTGGGCAAAACCGAGACTGCCAAAGTCTTGGCGCAGGAAGTGTTTGAGGATCGCAACGCGCTGATCCGCGTAGATATGTCGGAATTCATGGAGCGCCACAATGTTTCGCGCCTTATAGGCGCTCCGGCCGGCTATGTCGGCTACGAGGAGGGCGGGCGGTTGACCGAGGAAATCCGCAAAAAACCTTATGCCGTCATTCTGTTTGATGAAATCGAAAAAGCCCATCCCGACGTCTTCAATATTCTCCTGCAGATTTTGGAAGAAGGAGAATTGACTGATGCGGCGGGCAGGCGCGTAAATTTCCGCAACACGATAGTTATCATGACCTCCAACATCGGTGGCGCGGATCTGACCAGGCAGGCCAGCGCGTTCGGTTTTGCGGTGGACAAAGAGCAGGATGCGGATGCCCGCAAACAGGCTGAAATTGAATACGAACGAACCAAGGAAAAAGTCCTGGACTCGCTGAAATCAGCCATGCGGCCCGAGCTTCTCAATCGCATTGACAAAATTTTGGTTTTCCGGCCGCTGACCATGGAAGAAATAAAAAAAATCGCCCAGATCCAACTTAACGATCTCGCTGATCACGTCCTCAAACAACAAAACATCCAACTCGCTTTTGAGCGTGAATTGGTTAAATATATCGCGGACAAAAGCTTCGACGCGGTGCAGGGAGCAAGATTGATCCGCAAAAAAATCCAGGAAACGATCGAAGATCCGCTGGCCGAAAAAATTATCAGCGGTGAAATCCTTCCAAGCAGCGAGGTTCGGGTCTCAATGGAAAACGGTTCGGTGAAAATCCGCCAGCTGGACTTGGCTCGGGCCTAACTTATGCTGGAAAAGCTCAAAAAACTAGGCCGAGAAATTACGGACCTGCTCTTTCCTATATCGTGCCTGATATGCGGTAAGCCAAATGTTTATTTGTGCACCCCTTGCTCAGCCAAGCTGCCCAGGCAAAAACAACAGTGCCTGTCTTGTCAGAAACCATCGGCATTCGGCAAAACGCATGCCAATTGCCTGACTAAAAACACGTTAGATGGATTCATCACGTCTCTGCCCTACTCGCATCCTGACATCAAGAAACTGATCCAGGTATTTAAGTTCGACCTGGTTGATTCCCTCGCCGAGACCCTCGGCAACATCATGGCTGATGAGATCGAACGGCAGGGCCTGCAAGATTATTTCCAGGAATTTGTCCTTTTGCCCGTGCCGTTGCATCCGCGCAGGCTCAATTGGCGGGGCTTTAATCAAGCCGAACTTTTGGCGCAAAAAATTTCTCAAAGGTTCAGCACGATTATTGATCAATCCCTGCTCAGGATTAAAAACACCAAACCTCAAGCTGATTTAGACCGAGAATCAAGAAAAACCAATATTGCCGGCGCCTTTGCCTTGGCTAAAGAAATTGCCGGCAAAAAATTCCTGTTGGTTGATGATGTAGCCACCACAGGAGCAACCCTCAGCGAAATCGCCAAGCTCTTAAAATCAGCTCACGCGTCAGAAGTCTGGGCCATCACCGTCGCGCATGGTTAATTGTCTCTTTCAGAGAGGGGCCTTACCGCAAAGGGACGAATGCAAACCCCGGGAATTCTTCCCGGTTTATTTTTGTCTCCGAAACTTTGTCTATCTTCCAAACCGAATTCTCAATCGGCAACACCAGCCGGCCGCCAAGCTTGAGCTGCGCAAGCAGTCCTTCGGGGAGTTCATGAGCTGACGCAGAAACCAAAATTTTATCGAATGGGGCTTTCTGGGGAAAGCCGATTGTCTCACCCGCAGGCAAAATTTTTGCTTGCGGTAAATGATATTTAGCCAAATTGCTTCGGCCAAATTCCACCAGGTCTGGCACAATTTCGATCCCGAAAACCTGGCCGGTATCCCCTATGGCTGTTGCGAGCAAAGCCGTGGTCCACCCCGAACCTGAGCCAATATCTAAAATCTTCTCACCTGGCCTGGGATCGAGTAAGCTGACCATAAACAAAACCGTAGCCGGCTGGGAAATAGTCTGGCCAAAACCTATGGGTAAGGGGTAATCGCCATATGCATCATCGAAATATTCACCTCTGACAAAGTCCCTGCGGTCGATTTCATCAAAGGCCCGCCGAAGCTGCATAGACCTAAAACCCTGTGTGGATTCCAAGTATTCAATTAATCCTTTCTTGCCCATATTCATATTCTGCGCTAAAATTATCTGTAACTTCAAGTGGCATTATGGAGAGGTGCGTGAGCGGCTTAAACGAAAGGTTTGCTAAACCTTGACCCCTTCGGGGGTCTCGTGGGTTCGAATCCCACCCTCTCCGCCAAAATTTGGCGGTTTTGTTTTGCTTGTCTCTTGTAACAAATTGTGGAATAATCCGTCTTAACCTATGACAGAACCGGAGCTTACAAACATCATCATTCGGGCGCAACAAGGCGATCGCGATGCTTTTGGCCTGATTTTCGAAGAGTATTCCCACAAAATTTACAAATTTATATTCCTCCGGGTCCGGCACAGGGAGGTTTCGGAAGACATTCTCTCCGACACTTTCATCAAAGCCTGGATCAAGCTTTCCCAGATTACCTCTCAAAAAGCCCTGGTCAGCTGGCTTTATCGGGTCGCGTCCAACAACATCATCGACTACTATCGCCTCCGAAAAGAAACTGCGACTCTGGAAGAAATCGAAAACCTGATCGAAGACTCATATAATCCTGTGAAAGAAACGGACCTCAGCCTCGATCAAAAACGAATGCTGGAATTGATGAGGCATTTGCCGAAAGAACAAGCACAAGTCATCCAATATCGATTCTTTGAAGACCTGACGAATGCCGAAATCGCCCACATTATGGACAAAACCGAAGGGGCAGTAAGAGTTGTCCAGCACCGAGCCATCAATAATCTCAAACAGCTTCTCAACAAGCAAAACCATGAAAAAAAGCATAAAGCAAATTGAACAATTGCTTTACTCCATGCCCAAGACCCCGGTTGAGCAGTTTGATTTTATGCGCGTGAAAAACCAAATTTTAGACCGGATTTCAATTCCAGTTGAAGCTGCAGTACCGGCCTCAGGCACGCTAGCCGCTTTTCTCCCGCGCCTGCTTAAAATTTCCGCTGCCACTCTGGGCAGCCTGCTCATCGTGATAAGCCTGGCTCTGGGCACTGCGGTGGCGGCTTTGGAAAGCACTCCTGGCCAGCCGATTTACCCGCTTAAGAAAGTGGTGGAAAATATCCAGTTAAGAATGGCCTCTGACGAAGACGAGGCCGCTAATCTGCAGATCAAGTTCGCCAACAAGCGACTGGAAGAGCTGGAAAAAGTCTTGGAACAAAACAAGGCTGGCGAGGCATCCGAAGCAGAAGTTTCAAAAGCCGTCGCTGACTTACAAAAAACTACGAAAGCCGCAGTGACCGCGTCCGGCAAAACCAAATCAGCCCAGCCAAAAGTCGCAGTGCTAACCAAGCTGGTCGCCCAATCCGCGGTGCTGAAAAGCGCGGCAATAGAATCGGAGGGTGAAGTAAAATTGGAAATCGAAAAAGCCTTGGAGACTGTGATCATTTCCCAAAAGCAGGCAATCGAAAACATTGAACGGGCCGGGCTAAAAGTGGAAGCCGTGCCCATTGAAATCAACGTTGAACCTGCAGAAGAAGCATCTCCGGCAGAACAAACAGAAACAGGTGAATCTGAAGAAAAGGCAAACAAAGCTCGCAATTAGCGGCGTTAAGCCAATAATTGTCCGCCTACGCTAAAGCTATGGCGGATCTGCCGAAGCGCAAAGCGCGAAGGCTGAAAATTAAGAAAAACCTCATATGCGGAACAAGGCCGCGGGCAACCGCGGCCTTTTCCGTGGCCAGAAAAAATGATAAGATATGATGGCGGGAAAAACTGCTCTAGGGGGTGGGGTCGCATAGCGGTTTAGTGCACCGGTCTTGAAAACCGGAGTCGGTGAAAGCCGACCGAGAGTTCGAATCTCTCCCCCACCGCCAAAATATGCCTCAACAAAAACAAACCATCATCTGGGAAGCGCCGGAGTTTCGGCTCCACAAAAAAAGCCCGGCTTGGTATTTGATATTCGGAATTATCGCGCTTTTGCTGATCGTGTTTGCGGCATTTTCCAAAAGCATCATGACTGTCATCACGTTTGTCTTGCTCATCCTCCTAAGCTACGCCTTCGCGGTCAAACCGCCAAAAAGCCTCAGGCACTCCATTGGCCAAGTCGGCATTAAAGTCGGCAATGTCGCTTACCCCTACAAAAACATCAAGACTTTCTGGGTCGTGTATAATCCGCCGGATGTGAAAACCCTGAATTTCGAAACCACGGCATACCTCAACAATCCCGTGAGTGTTGAGCTTGGTGACCAGGACCCGGTGGAAGTCAAGATGCTGCTGAAAAATTTTTTGGTCGAGGACTTGGAACGGGAAGAATCGTTAAGCGAAGTCATCGCGAGAAAAGCCAGATTTTAATTTATGCGCCCGTCGTTCAACGGATAGGACGCAGGATTGCGGATCCTGCAATCGAGGTTCGATTCCTCGCGGGCGCACCAGACAGGAAAAGCTACTTTGCGGCAAATGCTTCGAGAATATCTAAAAGACAAAAACAATAAAAAATAAATGTTATAATTAAGGCGGCACAAGCCGCTTTTTATGGACCTCAAAACCCCGATAGAAAATTTATACCTAGTAGGACCTGCGCGGGCAAAAATTCTCAAAAAACTCGGAGTTCAAACTTTAGGCGACCTGCTTTATTATTTTCCCCGCGCCCATCAGGATTTAACAAAGATCACCTTCGTCAAAGACCTGAGACCGGGCGAATTTTCCAATATCAAGACGCGCGTTTTAGAAATCAAATCGTTCCGCACCAAAGTGCGCAAACTGACTCTGACGCAAGCCTTAGTCGAAGACGACACAGGCAGCCTTTTATGCATGTGGTTTAACCAGCCTTATCTTAACAAAGTCATCAGGCCGCACGAAACCTTTCTTTTTTCAGGCAAGGCCGTGATCGAAAAAAACAAGCTGATGCTGCAAAACCCGATTTATGAACAGGAAAAAACCGAACAGGTCCATACCGCCCGGCTCGTGCCAATTTATCCCCTCACTTCTCAAATCACTCAAAAACAGCTGCGTCATATCATCAAAACTTACCTGGATAAATCCACTATACCGGAATATATACCTGAGTATATATTGAAATCTGAAAAACTGTTGGACGAAGATGCGGCCGTCAAATCTTTCCACTTCCCGCCTGATCAAAGCTCGCTCAAACGGAGCAAAAACCGTCTGGCTTTTGACGAAATATTCGTAACGCAAGTCAGGGTTCTGCAAAATAAAAAACGGCTGCAAAAACAATCCGTTGTGCCAATATCCGATGACTCACGGTTGGCATCCAAACTCGCTTCGCTCCCCTTCCAGCTCACCTCCTCCCAGCAACAGGCTTTAGATGAAATCACAACTGACCTCAGAGAGCCTTATCCGGCCAACCGCTTGTTGGAAGGGGATGTGGGATCAGGCAAAACCATTGTGGCAGCGCTATCCGTGTGGCTGATGGCCAAACACGGCTTGCAAGCCGCGATATTGGCCCCGACCGAGATTCTGGCTGCACAACATTACAACAATTTGCTTAAATTCTTCGCAGACGACGGTGTCGTGGCTTCACTTTATACCTCCCAAATTCAAAAAATCAACGGGTATGCCATGTCCAGGCAGTCGATTTTGAATTCCTTGGCGGACGGCAGCAGCAAAATCGCTTTCGGCACCCATGCTTTGCTTGAAAAAAAGATAAAATTCAAGAATTTATCTTTGGTGGTGATCGACGAACAGCATCGCTTCGGCGTAGAGCAACGTTCCGTTCTTAAAAATCTGCACAACACGCATCTGTTGACAATGAGCGCCACCCCCATCCCCCGCACCCTGGCGCTGACCCTCTACGGCGATTTGGACATTTCCATGCTCAAGGAACTGCCGGCGGGTCGGCAGGCAATCTGGACCAAGATCGGAACTGAGGAGAACCGAAGTCAAGCCTATGAGTTTATAAAAAAACAAACCCAAGCCGGCAGGCAGGCATTCGTCATCTGCCCGCGCGTGGAAGAATCCGACAAGTTAGGAGTTAAGTCTGCGACTGCCGAATACAAAAAATTGGCCTATGAAGTTTTTCCCCAACTGACCGTTGGCCTCTTGCACGGCAAACTTAAGGCTTCCGAAAAAGAAGCCGTGATGCAGGCTTTCAAAGACAATGAAATCAATATCCTGGTGGCCAGCTCGGTTGTCGAAGTAGGTGTGGATGTGCCCAATGCCACGATCATGATGATCGAAGGATCGGAGCGGTTTGGGCTGGCCCAACTGCACCAATTCCGCGGCCGCGTGGGGCGCAGTTCACACAAATCCTATTGTTTCCTGTTCACGACCGATCCTGAAAATCCGCGCCTGCAAGCCTTGATTGAAAGTCAAAATGGCTTTGATCTGGCCGAGAAAGACCTCCAAATCCGAGGCTTGGGCGACCTTTATGGCACAGAACAATCAGGCTACAACTTTCGCATCGCCACGCTTTCGAACCTGGAAATGGTGCAGCGTTCTAGAACTCTTGCCGAGCAGCTCTTGGCTTCTGACCCAAGCTTGAGCAACTATCCTCTGCTGAAGCAAAAAATTGAGGCCCAGCCCGAGGTGCACTTGGAATAGACGCTGCTAAGCCCATCCCGGGCTTGACGTGTCCCAGACCTGATCTGGGATCCGGGATCTATATTAAGATCCCCGATTTCATGCACTAACCCTCGCCTCGGGGATGGGGACAGCCGCCTTGACCAAAGCATAATTATTCCGTAAAATAAACCCCATAAAGTGCGGAGTGTTTCCGCACCCCTTTCCAAAAAACCACACAGGGAGGATATCACACAATGCCCCAGTTTCGCTTCGGTTCCCGCCGCGAACGCCAGGAGGCTGAGCAGGCCTTGGCTGCGATTCGCATCTTCTCTCCCCAGGACGCCCTGCGCCACATCAAGAAACATGGCAGGATCCTGGACGAGACCCACCTCAGCCACATCACGACCGTGTTCGGCCACGAGCCGGACATCCAG
>Ga0155010_106_pt1 | contig 40322 bp, 38 predicted proteins | sample RifCSPhighO2_01_FD_105978 | JGI IMG/M metagenome (GOLD analysis project Ga0155010, IMG submission 105978) | Candidatus Doudnabacteria bacterium RIFCSPHIGHO2_01_FULL_46_24
GGAATCGCCGTAAATTACCGCACAAAAATTATTCAGGACATAAACCTTGAAGATAGCCGTGGCATCAGGGGTAAACAGCAGCTGCGGCTTGAAAGTCACCACTCCGCCTGTCTCGGAGACAAAGTCGTTGTTGTTGGGGCCAAACTTGAAGGCTTTGGCGCCGTCCTCCTGTGACTCGTTGTCGCCGATGTGGTTTAATTCCGCCCACTGCGTATCGCAGGAGGTGGTGGGAAGAGTGACTGCGGCGGCGGCGTGATTGGGAAAAACAAAAACCGCGCCAAAGACAAGCGCGAAGGTTAAAACAAAAAAAGCTTTTCTGATATCCGAAAACATATTTGCTCCCGTTATTGTAACAGATGAAAAAACGGGAGGGCAAGCCCGCAGTTTCACCTCTCCTCCTGCAAGGAGGAGAGGCTGGGTGAGGAGGTGGGGTTAGGCCGCAGTTTTTCAAGCTTGGTGGTCAAATCTTGAAATACTCCATCCAGGTTGTTAAGAACATCCGAGTTGGCATAACGGATGATTTTATAGCCTTGCCATTCAAGATACACGGTTCTGGTTTTGTCAGATTCAATGCCTTGAACAGTAGCATGGGAATCGCCGTCAATCTCAACAATTAATTTTAAAGCCGGGCAGGAGAAGTCAACAATGTATGGCCCGATGCTGTGTTGACGTCTGAACTTGAGACCTAAAACCTTTCTATCACAAACCATAGCCCAGAAGACTTTTTCTGCGGGCGTGGAGTTATGCCTTAATTCTCTGCGAAGTTTAGTTTTTACCGAAACCATAAGACTCCTCCCCTACCCCTCCTCTAAAGAGGAGGGGTGAACTGCGGGCTAATTCTCTACCTTAAAATCTTACCATAACAAAAACCGTCCGAGCGGTTTTTTTATAAATTATCTGCTGTTTAAGCCAATTTTTCTTTCCAGCAATCCGACCCTTTTCTGCAAATCCTTGACTTCAAATTTATATGCCAAGTGGTCAAACTTAAGCAAAATTTCTTCCAGGTCTTGCTTGACCTCGGCCAGTTCTGCTTTGGTCGCCAAGTTAGCAATATCGTCTTTAGTGGCCATATTAGAAATATCAGCCCTTGTTGCCGTACTTTCGAAACCCCTGGCAATCATCCTGGCCAATTCTTCATTGCTGACTTTTTTTGAATTCGCTTTTGGCATTTTTAAAAATTAGATATCAACTCTCACACCGACTTTTTCGCCAATCTCTTTGACTACTTTGGCGATGCGCTTAACTTTTTTCTCTTTCTGTCAGTTCTTTTGCCAGATTATCCACGCCCTCCATGACTGTTTCAAAACCCTCGTGCATATAATCCTTAATATCTTTTAAATCTTCTTTGATGGCCAAGGGTTCCAGACGCCTTTCGAATTGGGCGTCTAGGAGGTCCGCGATCTTATCCAGGTCACCTTTCGTTAGAAGATCTGTTTTGACTATCTTTGCCATAATCTCCTTTTCTCGCCGCCATTATTGGTTCAATCATCATAAACCGCCGAAAACCCTCTGTCAATCGCTGCCAACAAACAGGTTGACACATTTCCAGCGGCCGCTGTTTTTGTGCTATTTAGACCTGAGTAAAAATTATAAATCATTAAAAGAGAAAATATTTGTTTCGCTCAAATGCCCCGGAGCCGTTTGGACAATCAGTTCTTTTATGCGGTCTCCGTCCAGATCTGCAAAGTAGGCTTCCCGCAGCTCCCCATCCAAGACTATCTTACGGCCGCTGGGGGTATTGATATTGGTATAGTAGAAAAATGGTTCAGGTGAATAAAACACAAACTCAATTTTTTCTAATTCATCATCTCCATCAATATCAGTTTGTAAATAAGCGAAAGGAACTTCATATTCTCTGGCATCAAGCGGGCTTGGCGCAACAAAATTCTTATCCGCATGCAAATGTGTAATTTCTTGATTACTAAGCTTTGCGGCTTCTTTTCTGTCCGAATGCCATTCGTCGAAAGTATCTGATGTAAAAAATAACAAGCTGCCGATGGTGATAATCCAAGGCAACAACCACAAAAGCAATTTAAGAGTTTTCTCGCCTCTTTTTTCTTCCAAAACACAGCGGACAAAATCGCGGACTTGCAGCACATAATCGCCTAAATCAAACGGTCCTTCGGTTGGCACTCTTGCCGGGCCGGCATTCCAAGCAGTGAGAATTCGAACGATGGGATTGTTGCTGGACGAATATCTCTCAATTAAATATCTAAAATAACGCAAACCACCATCAACGTTTTGCTCCGGGTTCCACGGATCTAGAATACTTCCGCCGTACTTTTGGTTTATATCAATAATAGTTTTTTCTCCCAGCTGATAAATTCCTTTGTTGTTGGTTATTGAATGTGCAAAAGGCAACCACTTCGATTCGCAATACGCCAAATTTAAAGCTAGTTTCTCATCAATCCCTAATTCCCTGGCTTTGCTGCGGATCAGTTCAGTTATTTTTTCTCTTTCTTGGCCGCTAATTTCTATCAAAGACGAATGAATAAATCCCTTAACGTCCCTGTACAGAACTTCGTGCCATAAATCCGACAAAAAACCCTTGGGAACATTCCCCTGCACGGCCGTTTTAAGCACGACAATATCTGCTTGATTCGAAATTGTCGTAAAAATTTTGCTGCTGTCATTTTGTTCCGCCCTCAAATTCGCCGAGTCCAGCTCCGGGGCGATGTCGGAATATAATGCTATCTTGCCGTGCGTATAATCTTGACTTAATTCTGTTTTATCGGCCTCAATAACTATTGTAAAGATGGCTACGCGTCTCCAGAAAAACATCCTTCTTTCCTGAACTTGGATCTGATATTCAAACGTTTGAGGGAAGGGCTTAGAGCTGTCAATCTTCAGCGTCTGGCTGGTTTTGCCTCTATCGCTGAACAAAAAATCTTTTTCCGTAACCTCTATTTGAATTGGCGTGTCTAGAAGCTGATCGGATAAAAAAATCCCGAGCTCTTTCTCAAGCTCGACAGTTGAGCCGGGCTTGATCCGCTTGTCAACCCCAAGCGATTCGCCGAGCATTTCTATCTCCACGCGAATATCCCGGCCGACAGACTTGCCGGTGTAAGTAATGCTTTTGATTTTTAATTTGATTTCCATGTTTTTGAGCCGTTATTTATTTCCAATCTAACAATTGCCCGCGCTTCTGTCAACGCACAAAATACCGCAATCAATCCTTCAAGGTTCGACCTTGAAGTTAAAAGAAAAATTTTATCCCTCAAAAGCCGAAATTAGAAAAGGAATAACCTTCGGTACTAAAATTTTACAGCCCAGATAATAATTGGAATAATAATTATCGCTAACAAACTTATAAACGCTTTCTTGTAGAATTTTTTAGATAATAGTAATCCGAAATAATATAAATAAATACTGTTCAATATAACGGATATGATAATAAAAGTCGGGTTCAAAAAATAATTTCGCAAATCAATCTCATATTGCACTTTACTGAATAAACTTACAATCCCTAATTCAGGGAAGATCAATAAAGTATAACCCAAATTACAAAAATCAAAGATAAAAAATCCGTCACATCCGCTTTCCCATTTCCAGACTCCTAAAGCCAGTAACACGTATATTACAAAAAAAATATACTTCAGTTTCATTTATTCTATCCTTTCAAATGGCAAATTTAGGTCATACCAATTTGCCTTAATTATATTGTTCATTTCAAACGATTTGCTAAGCTCTTCAGAAGAAAAGCCAAATCTTTTGCCGAAGTTTATCACCCAAACTGCCCCGCTGTCGTCTCTTACTAAACTGCCGTCCGGGTGCGGGCCGTTGACTGTATAAACATAGCCGCCCAATTCATAATCGCTTATGTCCGCGGATACCAGATTGTCAAAGTTATAGCCCAACCCCTTAAAAACCTCCTCGGAAATAAAGCCATACTTTTTGCCGCCTGTCCCAACGATGTAAACTGTCCGGTTGTCTACGGAGTCCAAAACCAGCGTGCCGTCTTTCAGGCCCGTGCTGGTTCCCAAGACCTTGCCTGGATTATACTCAATGTTAAACTGCCGTTCATTAACCGGCTCATTGTTCCCGGCCTTGTCTACAGAATAATACTTAAAAACCACACTGCCAAATTCCTCAAGCATTACCGGTTCCGTATAGGTCTCATAAGGCTTGCCGTTGATTGAATATTTGGTATGCAGAATGCCGGAGCCGGATTTAGAGTCTGACGCAGTCAGCTTGATTGTGATTTCCTCATTGCCCGCGGTTTCAATAAAAGTCTGCGGCGGGACAAGATCATCAGAGCCTTCAGCCAGAGTTGAATCAGGCTTAAGTTCAATCGCATGGCCGCTCCCGCTGTAGTCAAACTTAACTTTGTTCTGATAGAGATCAACGGCTATTTTGCTTGCTTCCGTGATGGCCACGTCATTGAAAACCTGGGAAGAAGTTACCTCGCCATTGCTGATGTCAGAAATTATCAAATCAAAAACGCCTGCTGCCTCGCCTTTCGCTTGAATAGAGTAGGTATTGCTGTCATCAGTGGGGATAAATATAAACTTTATACCATCGATAATTTCATAATCAATAATGTTGAGATTATTTTCAAACCCGCCTTCAGATGTTGGGCCAGCGTGATTGTTATTCTGATCGTAGATATGGACTTCTACCGGGCTTTTCCAGGTCAGCGATTTTCCTTTGTAGTCGCAAATGTGGGTGCCATTGCTAGTGCTAATTTCATCCAAAGCGGGCTTGTTGTTCTGTAAGATATCCAGAATCAAAGCCCGAGAACCACTTGGTAATTCGGAATGTTTAACTCCTTTAACGTAAAACTTTTTATCAGAGGCTGTATTTACTTGCCTGGCACTCATGAACGGCACAGTTTGGTCGCCAGAAGTATAACCAATACCTGCTATGGGGCTAACAATGGAAGTAAATCGATATCCGGCCTGGGTATTTGTGCCGCAGCCTGTGATATTGTAAACATCAATGCCACTTAGATCCAATTCAGAGAGCGCTTGAGCTTCCTGGGCCTGGTCAAGGAGGTAAGTATTAACATTTTTATTTTTGAGAAAATCCCGCGTCCAATCATAATCCAGCATGTAAGGCGTTTGCCAGCGTTCGGCTGATAAATTAATGTAACCGGTGAACAGCTCGAAATATTTCCGGTTTGGCAGCAACTGATAAATCGATGGCATGTTCAAACTTAACTGCTTCATGGTTTCTTTATTGAGCAAGTTTAACGGAATATCAATGTCTCCCTCTAGCAAAACTTTAGCGGCCTTGGGTGCACCAAGATGAGGTGTGCCGACAAAGATGAGTTTGTTGATCTGGTCTGAGCCTTTTTTGTTGATGTAATCTTTGACCAATAGACCACCCATGCTGTGAGCTACTATGTCTATCTTATGAAAGCCTTTTTTGTTTTTGTTGATTATTTTATCCAACAATTCGATATTTTTATCAAAGTCCAATCTCCAATCATAAGGGAAAATAAAATAATTTTCTCCACTTATATAGTTATTATTTTTCAAGTCTGATATCAAAGCGTCAAAAATATTAACATCAAAAAAAGGTGTCGGAAAATTTATTTTTCTAATTATATCACCTGATATTACATTTTTTACCGAATTCCCTTTCTCATCCAAAGCCAGACTATTTGTTAAAAATTTATCTTTCGCATTAAATGCAGTGCCCAACTTTCCTGGCGGCCAAACGAGTTCCCCATTCTCATAAAGCTCGCTCCCTGTTATCCCCGGGATAATCAGGATTGGCCTTAGGCCTTCCGGTTCGGGGAGGTCCTCGGGGTTTTGCTTCTTGGTTTCAAAAAAGCTTGGCGGCGGGGCGGCTCCTTCTGGCTCAGGTTCAGGAATAGGATCAGCCGCGGGATTGGCAAGACTATCCATGTCAATGAGGTACGTGTACGTATCAAAAGTACTGCCGTTGACCCCGTCCCAGACGTCAAAGCCGATAAGATAGCCGGGAAGCCAATGGATGGAACTGGATTCCTCGCTGTTAAACTGCAGCTGGTCTGTGGCTTTGGTGTAAGTGATGGTGTTGAGGCCGGCCTGGATTGCGGGCGAGGAGTCGCCATAGATTACTGCGCAGGAACTGTTGAGGACATAAACTTTGAAGATGGCCGTGGCATCAGGGGTAAACAGCAGCTGCGGCTTGAAAGTCACCACCTCGCCTGTTTCGGAGACAAAGTCGTTGTTGTTGGGGCCAAACTTGAAGGCTTTGGTGCCGTCTTCGGCCGACTCGCTGTCGCCGATGTGGTTTAATTCCGCCCACTGCGTATCGCAGGAGGTAGTGGGAAGAGTGACTGTGGCGGCGGCGTGATTGGGAAAAACAAAAATCGCGCCAAAGACAAGCGCGAAGGTTAAAACAAAAAAAGCTTTTCTGATATCCGAAAACATATTTGCTCCCGTTATTGTAACAGGGCGGGAAGGAGAAGGACAAGGGGCTTTGAATCTAACTCCCCCGCTCGGCCTGATTCTTATGCACCCCCTTGGAACAAAGACCGTCCCATGGCCCATCCCGGAATTCCGTTCGGAAGATTAGGCCGTGACGGAATATCCGGGATCTTGGAAAAGCGCTGTGCAAAGATCCCCGATTTCTCGCCTAGCCCTTGCCTCGGGGATGGGACAGAGGAGCGCCTCACTGGTGCTGGATTTATATCTCAACTTTCACGCCGACTTTTTCTCCGACTTCTTTAGCCCACTCTACGAGTTTCTCTAATCTTTCTTTCCGCAAACGTCGTTCTTCAAGCCTTTCTTGATTTTTCGCCGAGAAAAAATTTGTTGATTTTAGTTCCATAAAAATTTGATTAATTATAATTTAGGCTTTAGCCCTACTTTATCCCCAACCATTTTTGCCCAATCTTCCAATTTTTCCACTTGTTTCTTTTCGGCTAGCTGAGCAACAACATTATCCACGCCCTCCATGACTGTTTCAAAACCCTCGTACATATAATCCTTAAGATTATGCTCCATTTCCTTTAACTCAACCTTTGTGGCCAGCGGGGCCATTCGGGTATCCAAAAGCTCCCCGATCCTATCTAAATCGCTCGTAGTCAACGCGCCGCCTTTTGCTGTCTTTGTTTTCATGGCTTTTCTTTCTGCCGCCATTAAGTCTTTGTATTCTAAAACCGCAAAATCCTTCTGTCAATTCAAAAACCGCCCCTGGAATGGGGCGGTTTTGGTTGCTTTACTAGCCTATCCGGTAGTGAAGTTTGATCGGCTAAAAGCCGCTTTATCGCGAAGCGATATCAAACTTCTACTACTGGATTAGTATTGCAAGGTGTTGCCGTTGACAGGAATGTTCTTGGTATCAGTGATGATGCCGAAGATCACTTTGTCATCCCAGTTGAGGTCGCCAACTGCAGCAAGGCTGCCAGTGATGGTTTCCGTGGCTGTGGACGAGGCATTAGCACCTGTGGTATCACCCTTGACCACAAAGGTCAGAGTGGTGCCTTGTGCAACTGTCTGACCGGCATTGCTGACCAAGCGCCCGGTGTAGGCAACTGCCGCGCTGTTGTGATTCTTAGTCAGTGCATTGGCTGTTGAGGCACTGACGTAATCGAAGTCGATTGTCGCAGCAAGCGTCACAGCGCTTACAGTCAAGGAGGTGGCATCGTCAATAGATGAGATGACACCGCCGGCAGAAGAAGTCAGGGCTGTTCCGGTTGCACCATAGCCTGAAATCGTAACCGTGTCGCCGATGGCAAAGCCATTGGTGGAAGTCACGTTCAAGCTGGTTGAACCGTTCGCTTCATCAGCAGTCAAGGTCGTCTGGGCTCCAAAGTAGAGCTTGCCAGAACCTGGCTGCAATGGCCGATAGTACATATCATCGTTGACATCTACGTCATTGGCAGCAGCGAGGGCCGGAGTGAAGGTGGCAGTGGTGTTGCCGCCGGCAGAAGCCAGAGAAGTAATTCTCGGCGTGCCGGTAGCGTAAGCAGCAGCAGTATCATCATAGATCCTGACTGTTGCGCCGACTGGAATACCGTCGAATGAAGCATCGGTATCCACAAAGGTTGTGGTTGTACCGCTGGCTGCATTGGTGACAGTCACATACGCCTCAGTGGCAAGAGCGGTGTTGAGGTCAGTGCTCTTGTACAGGTTCGCATTGTTGGAACCGGTAAGCAGAGCATTGCCGCTCAAGGTCACGGCTACGGCATTGACCACCGCGTCGTACGAGCTGTTGGCAGCCACGTCGAAGCGGAAGACTTCGTCAGTGGCGGATTCCGAGTGAGCGCCGCTTGGGGAAGCGGAGTTCAGGGAAACCACAGCCCGGGTCCTATACACATCCTGGGCCGTGCCGGCCGCGGATGAGATAGTTTCGGCAATGGCCGCGCCGGACGAAGCGCCGATCACGGTCATGTCGTCAGTGGCGTGCGCGATCTCCAGCACGTGAGTGCCGCCGGAGACGGCGTTCGGATACGCGTTCACCGAGCCCTTCAAAGTCAGGGTAGTGGTGGCGTTGCGAGGCACAACCAACGGCGTGGTCAGGTTAAAGGTCGCCACACCGTCTACTCCCGCTGAAAGCGAGGAGATAGTCGCGCCGACCTGGGTGGAGCCGTTGAACAGTTTGAGGTTGCTCAAGGATCCGCCGAATTCGTTCGGCGAGGTGGTGGAATCGGTGACTTCAATCATGGTGATCTGGAGGTCTTCGGCAGAGCCGGCTTCCAAGTCAAACATGGCCAAAGTGACGTCGGATTCGCCCATAACCAGTTGTCCAGCCACGGGCTGGCCCGAGTTGGCTGTCACAGTCAGGGAGCCTTGCGCGGCAATCACCAGGCTGTGCAGGTTTTCCACGGTGACGTCAGAGGCATCCGCGCCGGTAACAGCGCCGGTGGCGGTGGAGGTGACGAATTCCAATCCCGGTTGAGCAGTCGCAAAACCCGCAGCGCTAGTCAGGATGTCGGCATAGAAGTCCAGGACGACCTGCTGGCCGGCCGGGACATTGATCGCCGAGCTGGGGGTGAAGACAAAGTCAGCGCCAGCCGTGCCCGAGAGCACGCCCTGGGTCTGGCCAAGCTGGGTTGAGCCCTGCATCATCTTAAGATTCTGGAAGTTGTCGCCAATGTCAGAAGTCGCCTCATCACCGTCATCACCAACGGTGATGGAAGTGACGCTGACCGCTTCGCCGGTGCCGGCGGTGATGGTCAGGGAGCCGATTTTCACGCCCGTGGCTCCAACCACGCCGGTCGGGTTAGCGACCGTGTAGTCAGACACGGAGGTATTCTTGGCAATGGTCAGGGCGCCGGAGGTGGCGGTGACCAAATTGCCGTCGGCTGATGCGATGGTGACTGAAGCAAGCGAGACTTGTCCGGTGGCTGCAAATCCGCCAACAGACAATCTGATGGTGGATGAAGCGGCCAGGGTGTTGCCGTCGCCGTCTTTGGTATCGGCAGTCAAGGTAAGAACCTTGGTTTTGCCGGCCGGGACGATGAAGGTGTTGCCCAATGAGAACGAAGTGTCCTCATCGGTGCCTGCTCCGACTGCGTCAGTGGCGGCATCAGTGAAGTTGCCGTCATCAGTGGCGTCAGAGTCGAAGTCAGTGGTGGTGTTGATTTGGGAGCCGTCCAACAGCAGTTTGCCGTTGTTGAGGTTCTGTTGATCTTCAGACACGACTGCTTCTACGACCAAAGTCGTAATCTTGATGTCTTCGCCGTTGGCTTTGAAGTTGAACTTGGCAAGTGTTACGTTGCTCGAGTTCAGGGTCACATTGCCGGATGGCGAGTCAGTGGCCTTGGTCACAGTCAGGGTGCCGGCATTGATGTCGGTGCCATTGCCTGTTTCAGGCTCAATGAGAGTTAGGGTGTCAGTCTGGTTTGGCTTGAGCCACACGCCGTAGTTCTTGTCCTTGACGGACACATCCGAAGATTTGCGGATGGTGAACTTGAAGGCGCGGCTTGTGCCGCCAACAATGTCAGCGTGCACCACGACAGTCTTGGTTTGGCCCGAGGCAATCACATAAGGAGAGCCGGAAAGATCAAACGTGACTTCGTTGTTGGTCATCACCTGTTGGGTGGTGCCGATCTGTGTGCCCGAAACTTTCAGCTTGACGTTCTGAATGTCGTTTTGGGCCACAGTGCCGACCAAGGTCAGATTGAGCTTGGAGACTTCGATGTCCTGATCAGCGGAGACCAGGTTGAAGCGCCAGACTTCCCGGTCAACTTCACCCGGATCAACAGTCGCCGGGAAAGTGGTGAAGCTGTTGATGGTGAGTTTGCCCAAGTCAGACACGGTGGCTGTGGTCATCAGATTGCCGGAAAGCGGCAAGCCGGAAACCGAAGCTCCGCCTGACAGGGAAACGTCAGTGAGGTTGAAGCCGAGAGTTTTGCCGGAGGAAGTGCCATTGGCCAGATCATACTTCACGGTGATAACGCGAGTTGAAGAGGCTGGCACGGTGAACAAACCGGCGGATGCGGTGAAGGTCGCAATACCTTCGGCGTAAGAGTTGTATTCCGCCAAGCGGGTGATTCCATCATACAGATAGATGTTGGAAACGTCCGAGTTGGAAGAAATACCGGCGCGCTTGACTTTGACCGTGGTCACCACAGCGGCGGATGAGCCGGCAGTGAAGTTAACGGCCAGGGCGCCGACTTGCGCTTGCGCGCCGTCACCCGAAGTGGTGTCGGCAATTATGGTGCCGGCAGCCGGATTGGATGAAGCGAGCGAGACGCTAAGCGAGCCTGATGCTGGAGGAGGAGTGGTGGTACCGCCGCCGGTGCAGGAAGCCCGCGCGGTCAGTACGCCTTCGTTTGCGGCAGCGAGGTCAGCAGCGTTGGCTGCGACAACCCTGGCGAATGAGAAGCCGTAGGAATTGAAGACTTCCATGGAAGGAACGCCTTTTCGTCCGGTGGCGGTCATTTGCCAGATGGTGCCTGAGTCATTGACCAAAACGCCGGAAGTGTGGCGCTCGGTGGCAGACTCAAGATTGGCACCCATTGGGAGGTCGGCAAAGGTGTTCACGGCGGCAGTCACGACATTGGCCCAGCTGAAGCCGAGGCCGGTGTAGACCGAGCCGGAGACAAACCCTCGCTTCTGGCCATTGGCTACCAAGTAGACCAACGGATCAGAAGGACCTTTGACCAAGGTTCCGTCAGCGTAAACCATCACAGATCCCATCGCCTGGGTGTCTTCGGAGGAAGCTGCCACGACTTGGCTGAAGTTGTAACCGTGTGAGTTAAAGACTTCAGCAGTCGGGAACCCTCTCTGTTGACTACTAGAGATGAGATAGATGGTGCCGCTTGAATTGATCAAGCAGCCGTCGCTGTGCGGCGCTGCGAAAACAAAAGCAGGCAAGGCGAACAGGGAGACGCTCCACAGAAGAGTGGAGACGGCCAAACCCGCAGCCAAGCCTTTTTTCGCAGAAGAAGATAAATTCATTTTAATCTCCTGTTTAGCCGGAAATCAAAAAAGAGCAGGATTAATTGTTCATATGAGACAATCAATCTATCTTTTTTCAATCAACCGGTAAACATTTCTATTAATTTATTATGGGTATGGAACCACATTTTAAGACAAAGACCGACCCCCAGCCCCAGTTTTTGGTCACAATCTGCTTTTGGGTAAACGTTTCAACAGCTCGTGCTTCCCGCTTCCGTGATGTTTTAATCGTTTTTCGCGATTCATTGCATCACTCTTGTCACGGTAAGCCTCAGCGTAAATTATCATCCATTTACCGGTATTTCTTTTTGTAGAAATATTTTTCCCGGAATTATGTTCTTCTAACCTACGCTTAAGATTGCTCGTAAACCCAAAATAGAGCTCTTTTGTGCCGCTATTCTGGATTACGTATATTACCCACATACAACTTACGACCAAAAACTGGAGCTGGACAGAGTCCTGCTAGATTCCATATTCCATAAGCTAAGACGGACATTTGCAAGCCAAAGTTACATCCTATCTGTTGATAACATTAAGGAATGCAAATGCTTTTCGTATTATAAGATATTCGGCTATGGGAGTCAAATAATATTGCAAAATTGAAATAACTTCAAATATTTGATAAAATCTTCAGGCTTGCGGGATTTGTATAATGGCAGTACGGGACCCTTCCAAGGTCCAGGCGCGGGTTCGATTCCCGCATCCCGCTCCAGAAAATTGATAATTGTGAATTTGATTATTTAAGCTGCATTTATGCAGCTTAATGTATTATCCACAGGCAATGTGATAGATATTGATAGGTAATATTAGTTCAATAATTTTCCCGAAACAAACACCTCAAGTAAAGCGGCCAGAAACAGCAATACAACCACAATCGGGAAGATGGCTGCCGCTTCAAGAAAAGACTTTTTGAGAGCTGCCTGCCTCTGCCCGGCTGCCCCTTTACTAAGCCAACTTATCCCTAACTTCAGGCCAAAGGCCGAGGCCAGCAAAAACGCCGGAATTTCCAGGATACCGTGCGGCAAAAGTCCGGTCACAACATAGTAAAAAACATTTAGCAAATTGTCTTCATAAGCCGCGATCGCTGCCAGAACATACCCCAATATGACGCCGTTGAGTCCCACGATCAAAAAAGGCGCAATTCCAAAGAGAATGCCTAGAAACAACGCGATAGCAGTGGCAGCCGTGTTTTGGATGAATATTTGCCAAGCTAGGTTAAAATCCAAAGCCGGCTCAACTCCAAACTTCTCTTCAAACACTTTAATGATCGCTGACAGCAAGTCCTGGTTGAGATAATAAAGCCCCATGCCCAGAAAAAAAGCAATCACCAGTCCCCAACCGGCCGCCCTAAACCACCCCCTGTTCTCCCAAAGCAAGTTCTTGTAATAATCCCAAAGCCTTTTCATAAACGGCAGTATAACATATAATAGTTAGCGTTATACGTTTGACGGCAGCGCGACTCGTATCGGCAAGCGTTTAACGTCAAGCGTTCGGAAACCGTATAACGTTGCCGTAAGACGATACGCGCAGCACTGACGAATAACGAATTCCCGGGGTGTCGTATACCGGTAGCCCCGTAGTAGAACCTTCGGTTCACTACGGGGTAAATACGCCTGGTAGGTAGCCTGAAATTTTTCCGGGGAGTAGTATACCGGTAGTACGTCTGCTTTGGGAGCAGATAGACCGGGTTCGATTCCCGGCTCCCCGACCAAAAAATTTCAGGCTGAAGAGCAGGCATGTCCCGTACCAAAGCGAAGCTTTTGGTGCGGGATAGACTGGGTTCAATTCCCAGCACCCCGACCATGAACTAGTCGCGAACTAAAGTTCGCTCCAGTTCATGGCACGCCACTGGGCTTGTCAGTTGAATCGGGCGACTAGTTCATGAGCCGTGTACCCGAACGTCAGCGAGTGGTTCACGGCCACCCATAAAAAAACCGCCTCAGTTGGCGGCTTTTAAGTATTCTCTTAAGACGTCACCTAAAAGGAGGAGCAAAACCATAGACTACCTCACTGCGTCTTTCAACCCTTTCCCAGCGCGGAACTTGGGGACCTTTGTCGCGGGAATCTGAATCTTCTCTTCCGGGCGCTGGGGATTGACGCCCATGCGCGCGCTGCGATTCATGACGACAAACGAGCCAAAACCCGAAATGTTGACTTCTTGTCCGCTCTTCAAAGCTCCGGTCACCACCTCCACGAATGCCTCAAGCGCTTTTTCGGCGTCAATTTTTCCCACACCCATTTTATTTGCCAAAGATTCAACTAATTCTTGTTTATTCATCCCGTTTAGAAGCAGGTCGCGGTTAGGCGAGACTGCTTGAGATTAATAATATATATCTTGCTTTTATCATTAGCCACAAAAAATTTATAAACTAAGCGACCGCGGCTTCTAACGGGATTCATATCATTTTCTTTTCCCTAATACATAGCCAATATAACAAAAAGCCAAAGAAATCACAATGCCGGCCATTAAGCCGCTGGCAAATGTCCAAAACTCGATCTGGCCATTGCCTGCCTCCTCGTAGTCAGCCAAAGGCTGTGCTTCGGGGTTATTTATAATACTCTCCCCAGCCACTGCAGGAATTATCTCCTGAGTTATCTCTTGAATTTTTTCATCAGGCGCCGCGGGTTTGATTGCCGGCGGGGAAATAAATACCGCCTGGCTGGCCGCTGCGGGCTTGGCAACGATTTTTGCCGCCGCGGGCTTTGGCGCCGGAGTATTCCAAATCCAGCTGCCATCTGCCTGCTTGATAAGCACAGCTTCCTCTTTAGCGTCTTCGAAATTCACAAAATCAATCAAGACTTTGCCGGCGTTAAACAGCCGCACAGTCTCCAAGCCGGAATTATTAAACGCCACGTTGCCGGCTGGAACCGTAATCACGGCCGTTTCCCCAGGCTCCACTGTAACGCCGCTTATTTTATAGGCATTGGATCCGATCTTAGCCTGCCCGTCTCCGTCATCCAAAATCCAGTTATTAAGCGAAACGGCGGCAGTGCCAGTGTTGATGACTTTAACCCATTCCTTGCCTGAATCAGTCCCGGCCGGATTGGGAAAAACTTCCGCAATTTTAATCTGGTGCTCGCCTAAGACGTCCACCGTGGGCGCTACCGGTCCTTCCGGCTCAAAAATATTAGCCCGGCCTTTGGTCACCTGCTTTACCCATTCAAAACTTCCGTCGGAAACCCGCGCGAACGACCGGTCTTCCAAAGCGTCATCCTCATAACCAGCCTCGGAAACCGCATGGCCATCCGGCCACAGGAGGCGGACAGTTTCGCCGCCGACATTGTTTAAGACAAACGCATCCTCGGGTAAATTCACGGCCAGATAAGACCGGCCTTTCAAAATTATTCCTTCCGGAAAAGTATAGGCTGACAAACCGATCCCGTTTGAGCCGTCTCCGTCGTCCAAAACCCAGTCCGCAAGCCAGACTTCGCCGTCGCCCGCATTGTAAATTTCCACCCATTCTTCCCCCAAATCAGACCCGTCGGGATTGGGCAGCAGCTCGGTGATGTAAACGTCGGAAGAATAAACGGAGCTCGGCGTTGGAGCCGAGGAAGCGGGAGCCGGGATATCTGAGGATGGCTCGGCTGTGCAAGCGCTGCCGCAGCTTCTGGGATGAGGAGAGGCTTGGGAAAAAAAATCCGCCAAATTATTGTCCGTGTCCTGTGATAGACGCTCCAGGCTGACCGCTTCGTTGGGATTGACAGCGGCAGTGTCTTCGATAAAAGGATTTACATGTCCCGAACCCCAAGCTAAAGCGTCAATAATATTGTCGTTTTTATCCAAAAGCGCAATGCTGTTGTCTTTGGCGATTGTCGAAGTGCTTGATTCATCGGCATTGAGCGCTGTGGCAAAACCGTCTTTGGAATTGGCCCACAAAAAATAGCCGGATGCGGGAATGGTTGTATTACTGCTTATGACCTTGACTGAGGATTCTGAACCGCTCTGCGTCCGCTTCCTCAACTTCCAGCCGCCAATGTCAACGGCTTGGCTCGTCGGGTTATAAAGTTCAATCCAGTCTTGTTCCGAACCGCCCGTACCCGCAACCCCGTCGAGTTGCACTTGGCTGATGACCAGATGATCGGCATAACCCAAAGCAAAATTAGGGAAACCTATTATCCCTATTATCCCTATTATCCCTATCCAACCTATTCCCTTTAATCCCCTTAAACCCTTTATCCCCCTTACTCCCATTTCTCCCCTTAGCCCCTTTTCCAAATTAAAAACCGGCCTCCACCTGCCAGTAATCTTTGTAATGACAAGACCCAGCATATATATGTTCACATATATCTTGGTAAATGTTTGGTTAAAATAAACCCTGGAATGTTCTCAAAAAATAGAACCAGATTATTACAACAACAATCGAAGAAATAGAAATTGTTATCCACCTGACATTTTTTTCAGGAAAAATTTTACTTGCTTTAACAAGAATATATCCTGGTATAAGTGCGGATATTAAAATTAGCCAAGTCAAGATATCTTTATAGTCCAGGGCATAAATATTTCCTACTTTTACATTACTCAACATTAACCAAGATAAGACAATATTAAAAATAAAAAAAACAATAATTAAATTTTTATTTTTCATTCTAGAATCTCCCCTGGCAAACTGAGGTCATGCCAATTTGCCTTAATAATATTTTTTACATCAAACGACTTTTGTAATTGCTCAAAACTAAACCCGAATCGTTTGCCGTAGTTTAACACCCAGATGGCTCCGCTTTCATCCTCAACCAAACTGCCGTCAGGATGAGGTCCACTTGCCGTATAAACATATCCGCCCAATTCATAATCGCTTATGTCTGCTAAAACCAGATTGCTAAATCTATATCCCAACCCCTTATAAACTTCTTCCGAAATAAACCCATATTTCTCCCCGCCTGAGCCGATAATATAAACCGTGCGATTGTCAGCGGCATTCAAGACCAATGTTCCGTCCTTTAGTCCTGTAGATGTTCCTAAAACTTTGCCCGGATCATACGCGATTTTAAAGTCTCTGGTATTTTCCGGTTCATTATTGCCGACGTTGTCTACAGAATAATACTTTAAAACTATATTGCCAAATTCTTTAATTTCAATAGGCTCGGTATAAATTTTATAATTTTGACCATCGATTGAATACTTTGTGTACATTATACCAGAGCCTAGTTTTCCATCAGAAGCGCTGAGTTTGACCGTAATTGATTCCTCAGTTTCTAGAGTCTCAATAGAGGTCTGCGGCGGCACAACATCGTCCAACGCTTGGGTTAAGGTAGAATCTGGTGTGAGCATATTTCCATCAAGACTGGCGGTCGGCTCTGCCTGGTAAAGATCCAAAATAATCTGGCTATTTTCTGTTATTGGCACGTCATTAAAGATCACGGAAGAAACTGCCTCGCCATTGTTTATATCGGATATTACCAAATCGAAATTGCCTAATTCTTCTCCATTTGCTTCCACGGTGTAAGTCCTGCCATCATCCGTGGGGATGAAGATAAACTTTTCGCCGTCAATAATCTCGTAATCAATGTTCAAATTATTTTCAAATGCGCCGGACTGAGTCGGGCCGGCATGATTGCGGTTTTGGTCATAGACATGCACTTCCACCGGACTTTTCCATTCCAGCTTCTTGCCTTTGTAGTCGCAGACTTTCGTGCCGTTGCTGGCATTGACTTCATCCAAAATCGGCTTCTGGCCGGTTAAAATGTCCAGGATTATTTTTCTTGCGTACTCATGGCTTGGCAATTCCGAGTGCCCGGCTTTTTTAACGTAATATTTATTCTCAAAAGGAATATTGACTTGCCTGGCGCTCATAAATGGCACAGTCTTGTCTCCCGAAGTGTAGCCAATGCCCTTTATAATGAATTCTGAATTGAACCGGTATCCGGCTTGGGTATTAGTGCCGCAGCCGGCGATGTTGTATGCATCGACGCCGGTCAGGTCGAGTTCGGAAAGCAATTGGATTTCTTGCTCTTGGTCAAGCAGAGCCCCGTTAAGGTTTCTGCTTTTGAGAAACTCTCGCGTACGGTTGTAGTCCAAAATATTTGGAGCCACCCAGGGTTCGGCGGAAAAATTTATGTAGCCGTTAAATATGTCGAAGTATTTTTGATTCGGCAAAAGCTGATAGATTGTAGGCATGTTGAGGCTCAGTTGCTTCATGGTGTTTTTGTTCAGAATATTCATTGGGATATCAGTATCGCCTTCCAGCAATGTCTTCGCCGCTTTTGGCGCTCCTAAATGAGGAGTGCCGACAAGTATCAATTTATTGATATTTTCTGAACCATATTGTTTGATGTAATCTTTAACCAATAGCCCACCCATACTGTGCGCAACGATGTCGATTTTATTAAAACCTTTTTTGCTTTCGGCTATTTTTTCCTTAAGTAGCTCTCTACTCTTTTTCAAATCAAGTCGCCAATCATACGGAAAAGTGAAATAATTTTCCCCATTAATATATTTTTGCTGTTCTAAATCTGATATTAATCTCTCAAAAATATCTACTGTTAAAACTTTTTGGACAATATTTCCTGGCGACACACTTTTCATTGGGTTACCTCTTTCATCTAGACCTAAACTTTCCAAAAGAAATAAATCCTTTGTATAATCTGCGATTTTCGCCTTATTTATCCAAACCAACTCTCCGTTTTCATACAACTCACTCCCCATTATCCCCGGTATAATCAAAACCGGCCTTTTGCCTTCGGGTTCGTCGCCAGGAACATTTGGCTTGCTTTCGACAAATCTGGCTCCGCCTTCTTGAACTGGGGCAGGAACCGTGGGATTCTGAATGTTAGTCAGGTCAACCAAATAAGTGTACGTGGTCGCTACACTGCCGCTGACGCCGTCCCAGACGTCGAAGCCGAGATACTTGGGAATTCCGTTGCTGACGGTGCTGGGCTCTTCGGTGTTGAACTTGACCTCATTGGTGTCGCGGTTGTAGGTGATGGTATTCAAACCTGCCAAGATGAAAAGCGATGAGTCGCCATACTGCGCCGTGCAGGAAGAATTGACCGCCCAGACTTTGAACACGCTGTTGGCTGTGGGAGTAAACAGGACAAACGGCTGAAAAGTCACGATATTGCCTGATTCAGAAATGAAATTGTCATTATTGGAGCCGTACTTAAATCCCTTACTGCCGTCCTCCAGCGTCTCGTCGGTGCCGATGTGATTGATGTATTGGGCGTGAAGAATGTCGGTCCACTGCGCATCGCAAGCAGTGGTCGGCACGGCCGCCTGAACGCGCCCGCAAACAAAAACAGCGCCTAACACAACCAGCGCCGCCAAAGAGACTCTTTTAATTTTTATAGCCTTTTTCATTTCGAAAAGTTGCTCGGAGAATTAGGGTTGCAAATGTTGTGGATGTTGCAATTTTAGTTATCAATAACCTGTTAATTATCTAATAGCTTATTAGCTATCAACTAACTTATAACTTATAAAATTGCAACGTTAGAATGCAACTGTTAGAAACCAATCATACCACAAGCAATTCCATTTTGTCAATTCTATAATAATTGCGATCGCAATTATTATAGAATAAATTTAAGCTGCAAAATTTCAGCTGTCAACTTAGTAAACCAAACTTCTTCAGCAAATAACTCTCCCCCTCCAGCCTTTCGGCAACTGCCAGTTTTACAAACGGCCTGATCTCATACATTTCTTTGAGAAAATCCGTTTCATCCTCGCAGTCATAAGGCCAGACCCAGACGCTTTTTTGCATAGGCGCAAAGCCAAGCTCCTTAAGCTTTTCAACAAACACCGTTCTGTTGACTTTGTACTTCTCTGGAATATCAAACATCACCATTCGCCACTTTCGGTCCCACTTCTTTGGCCGGCTCATCTTCATGTCTTCTAACTTATATTTTAGCAATTTTGCCTTGCCGGCCTGCGTAAGCTTGATAACCGTTTTGCCGCCTTCTTGGCCAATACCGATGATCTTTTTGCTTTTTAGATAATATAAGCCTCCCGCAATCTGCCTTTTATTAAACCTGCCAGCGGGTTTATAGAATTGAGCAAAAACCTGCACAGCATTGGGAGCGGCGATGGCAACGACAATCAAAGCCGCTACGCCGAGCGCACAGATTATAGCCTTCGCTATGTCTTGGTTTTTAACTCTTGCCATTTATTTTTATTCTATTCCTATTGCGATCGCAATATTTATAAAATAATTTACTTGGACTGGTAATTTTTATCATTTTCCGTTTCTTTGATTTCTTTTTCTTTTTCCTTCTGGGATTCGGGAAGGTTTTTGTAGAGAGTGCCGAGCACGCCGTTGACGAATTTGCCGGATGACTCGCCGCCAAAGGCTTTGCCCAGCTCAACCGCTTCATTGATGGCCACTTTAGGCGGGACTTCCTTGGCAAACATCAGCTCGTAAATTCCTAACCGCAGAATGTTGCGATCCACTACCGTGATCTGGTCCAGCGGCCATTCGGGGGCCGTGTCTGTAATGATTTTATCGATTTCCGGCAAATTTTTCTCCACGCCAGAAATCAGGTCAAAAATAAAAGCCGGATCATCCAATCCCGGCGCAAACTGCTTGACGTTGTGCTGTGTGATGTCCGCAAGCGGCCTAACCCGATCATTAAAATCCCATTCATAGAGGGACTGCATCGCGATGGTTCTGGAAAGGTGCCTGTTGGCCATGAGAATTGGTAAAAGTTAAAGGGTTACGATACCCGTATCGTGAGGCGGTTTACGTCTGACGTCTAACTCTAAACGATACCGGCTTCATTACCGTCTAACGCTACACGGTTAGGATTTTGCCTTAACGTTAGACTTAATTTTAAGAACTTGCCTGCCTTTATAAAATCCGCAATTTTGGCAAACTTCGTGGGGCATTACGGGATATTTGCAATTGGCGCAAACGGAAAAGTGCGTCTTGGTTAGAAAGTCATGCGCCCGGCGCTGGTTGCGGCCCGAACGAGTCTTATGCTTCTTGGGTACTGCCATTTTTCAAAATCAAAGATTAGAAATAAAAGATTAAAGATGCCTAAAAACTTTAGCATAAAAAAAAATTCCTTGCAACCCCGTCATCTGCCGACGAACAGGAGAGGTTAGCCTGAATGAGTTAACAATCAGATCAACCTTCGTCGGCAGATGACGGGGAGGAAACTTGGCTGAAAGCCGTTTCCTCGAATTGCTGCTCTGGTCTTGGTTTATGCCAAAGAGCAACTGCTTGCATCCTGGCGGATGCTTACCCTCCTTATTACTGCGAGAACCACCCGGCGGCGATCCTTGCCATCATCGTACTCACGATGATGATGAACACAATGCCGGCGCGACGGTTCTCTTCGGGCGTGGTTGGCGGCTGGTCATCATCAGTCATGAGGTCCTTGAAGTCCCTCATTTTTTCGACGATGGCGTCCCACGCCCCAACGCGGGGAAAGATCACGACGAGTTTTGGTGCTCGTCCCATACTAGCCGCCTCCTCAGCGGCGGGCGTGCTGCGCGCGGCGCGACAGCACGGACAGCACGACCAGGACGGTCGCGACCGCGCCGATGACCGCGAGGTCCATGGGATGGCCGACTGGCAGGCTATCCCACCAGTCAAAGAATTGCCGAACCGCCTGACCGGCGTTTTCGAACATATGCCCTCCCTAATGGAACCCGCCATCGCCGTACGCCCACACCTTCTCAGACTTGGGCTGACGATGGGAAAAATACCAGATCATGATCCAGACCATTGCCACGGCGTTGAGCACGAGGCAAATGGCCAGGAACAGCGGAACCCCGACGACGAACAGAACGAACAATAGCGCTCGTCTCATGACGTTCTCCTTGAAAAGAGCTCCAAACTTGCCCATCAATGAGTTCAGTTTAGAACTAAACTCGCAAACGGACAAGCGTTGCATCTGCCAAAATTTATCAACGTCAAATAATAACATTTTCCGTGGACTCTTGTAAAGGCTGAGTGTTGGATCTATCAACTATCACCCATCAACTATTAACTTTCTAAAATCCGCTCCTCTGCTCTTCACCATCATACAGGAATGTATGACTGTGCAGGACGCGGTCATAACAACGATGCCGATCATCACGAGGAACAGCTTACGCATACTCACCTCACGCGCACTTAAGCGCAAAAAGAACTGTTCCTTCCACAACTCTGGGTATTTGCTTAGTGAACTCTGAAGAGCAGTTGTACTGAATTAATCTCTTGCCTGCCCGCCGAAGCTTTAGCACAGGCGGGTTGACTTAGAAACGCCCAGAATCGTGGAAATCAGCCTTCGCCGGGGCTTCGGCTGACTGGCCGCAAATTGACTGCTGATTTTCAAAGGACTAATATTATTACATGAGTGATATAAACTTCAAACCGCTATTTGAATACTTGGATGACATGAAGGCCGAACTCAAGGCTGATATTGCTGAAGTTAAGGAATCTAATGCCCAAATACTGACGAACCTTGATGGCCTTACAAAAATGGTCAAAACTTTCCAGGAAGAACATATCATCATGCGCAAGCGTCTTGAAGTTCTGGAAGCCTGGGCCAAAAAAGTTTCGGAAAAAGTCGGCATCCCGCTGCCTTTCTAAAAATGCTGCTTACTGCCCCGTCGAATGACGGGGTTTTTGTTTGAAGGGTCATATTCCGATCCTCTGAGCTCCACCATCATACAGGAATGTATGACTGTGCAGACCAGGGGAAGGAGCAGTGTTGGCGGGCACTGCTTGCGGTCGCTCTGTAACGAGCAACCTGGTTGGAAACTTACACCACCGCCAAGCGGTCGAACTTCCTCCTTACAACACAACTACCTAACCGAGTACTGATAGGGGTAGAGATCATCCGAAACATACACGAAACGGACACCCCTTTGAGACCACGAGATCTGGGTACAGAATTGCTCACTCTGTCCCCAGTCCCGGATGGGAGTGAGACCGTGACGGAACGTGGCTTTCGCGCCGATCAGGTAGGATTCACCTTGCTTCATCCTCCCTTCTTCTAACGTCGCGATGACGTGTGTGGCCAACCTGTGGCTCATCCACACGTTGACGCCGAACGACAGCAACGCCGCGACGACGAAAGTGATTCTGCCGAACCTTCGGTAACTCATAACCCACCTATTCGCGCAATTTTGCTCATCATAGAGCTCAGCGCATAAAGGACCTGTCCGCCTAAAAAACTTGTGAAAGCAGCAGCGGCCGATATTTCACCATGCGCTGCCGGCGCTTATTTCCGCTGCACCAGCGGTAGGACTGTTGCTTCCACAACTCTGGGTATTTGCTTAGAAACTTGTTAGAGCTACAATTACTGAATTTATCTCCTGTTTGACTTAGAAACGCCCAGAATCGTGGAAATCAGCCTTCGCTCCACCTTCGTCAAACTTCGGCGGACAAGCAAGCTTCGGCTGACAAGCAAATTTCTTGCTTCCAAAATGTTAGGCATTCAATTGGGTAATATATTCTGCAAAACTTTTTACTAGAAAAAGTACCGCAGACAGAATGCCCAACACCCTGGAAACAAAATTATAAATTTACTTAAATACTTTACAGTATGTAAGTATTTATCCGATCCTCTGAACTCCACTACAATACAATATAGTAATGTAGTGCAGGTCAGGAGAAGGGGGAGCAGATAAAGCGAATATAAATATTATAAATCGCTGCTCCAGCCTTTGCGGCCCCAAGGGGTCGCGCGCTACTTCTCGTCGTAGCACGGGAATCGATCCCGCGCCTTCCACCACGGTCCCGGCGAACCGTTGAGGTTGCCCATCTTCACACGGTGCTGCGCCAGGATCTCCTGCCGCAGGCGGACCGCCGCCTCGTGGTTGTTGTCCAACAGGATCGGATCGGGGATCCGATGCCGCGAACGGGCGAATTGGACCGCGGTGCGCCGGGCGGTGAGCAGGTCATGCCCTCTACCCTCAACCGGAACCACCAGATCCGACTGACTCCTGGATCCCACATGGAACACTGCTGTCATCTTGTCCTCCTGACTGGGGTTGTGGCGACGACCGGACTTCCGAGAAAAAACCGGATCGCATCAGCCAAGCTGTTGCGAAGGCTTTCCCATCGAATCCGATCCTGTCGCCGGGGTTTGTGATTTTTGTTATTGCGGCTGTACCTCATCGTCAACTCCTGTATGCTTCCACAACTCTGGGTGCTTGCAACTTAGTTGCTAAGAGGGCAATGTTTAGTTTCCCTGCAAAACTAAGACAAACGCCCAGAGCCGTGGAAACAAAATAGCTCCTTTGCAGGAGCCATGTTACGCATTATGTGATACGCGTTACGTGCCAAATCGGTCCTGAACGATTTGAGTACGATTATTGGATTTTTAAGGTTAACGGGTAAGTATATACCTTTTTGCCGCCGCTGTCAACCCCGTTTAGAAATCCGATGCCAAGGCATCAGCAGTCGTCTTTGACGACTAATTTCTAACGGGGTCAAGGCTTTGGCCTATATTTTGGCTAAAATTAGCCAAAAATTAGTAATTAGTAAAGAGTAATAAGAGCAAATAAAAACCGCAGGTCTAGCCTGCAGTTTTCTAATGACTATTTACTATTTACTAATTACTTATTACTTATTACTAGTTCTAGTAATCCATCCCCGGGTTCGGCATAGGCGCTTGAGTCTTCGGCTCCGGCTTGTCCACCACGATGGCCTCAGTGGTCAGCAATTCCCCAGCAATGGACGCCGCGTTTTGCAGCGCGGTCCTGGTCACTTTCACGGGGTCAATGATGCCGGCAATCATCAAATCTTTCACTCCCGATTTCCAGTTGTTGGGGTCAAATCCGCCAAAGTCAAATCCCACATCGCTTCCGGCCCTTTGCACCTCAGCCAAAATCTGGGACGGATTGAGGCCCGAATTTTCCGCCATCTGGCGCAGCGGCACTTCCAGCGATTTGCGGATAATGCCCACGCCCAGCTTTTCGGAATTGGGCACGGTTGACGCAAACTCATCGAGCCTGGGCGCGATCTTGGCCAGGGGCGCGCCGCCGCCGGCCACGATGCCTTCCTCCACCGCGGCTTTGGTGGCATTGAGCGCGTCTTCAATCTTGAATTTCTTTTCCTTCATTTCGGTTTCCGTGGCGGCCCCTACTTTGATCACAGCAACACCGCCAGCCAATCGCGCCAGCCGCTCCTGCAGTTTTTCTTTTTCATAATCCGAGGTGGTGGTTTTGAGTTCGTTCTTGATGGCTGCCACGCGGGCGTCAATTTTGGCCTTTTCTCCGGCGCCGTCAACAATGGTCGTGTTTTCCTTGGTGGCAATGACTTTGCGCGCGCGCCCCAACTGTTCCAGTTTGGCGCTTTCCAATTTTAAGCCCAAATCTTCGGTGATGACTTCGGCGCCGGTGAGCACGGCGATATCCTGGAGCATTTCTTTTCTGCGGTCGCCAAAGCCCGGAGCTTTGATCCCCAGGACATTAAACGTGCCGCGCAGCTTGTTGACGATAAACGTCGCCAAAGCCTCGCCCTCAATCTCATCGGCAATCACGACCAAATCTTTCTTGCCGGATTGGGCGACTTTTTCCAAAAGGGGCAGCACTTCCTGAATGGAAGCGATTTTCCTGTCCGTGACCAAAATGTACGCGTCTTCCCACACCGCTTCCATGCGCTCGGCATTGGTGACCATGTAAGGCGCGACAAACCCTTTATCAAAACGCATACCCTTGACCACTTCCTTTTCCAAGCCCAAAGTCTGGCCTTCTTCCACGGTAATCACGCCATCCTTGCCCACGTCGTTCATGGCATCGGCAATCAGCTTGCCAACGAAGGGGTCGAGCGAGGAAATGGTGCCTACTTGCGCGATTTCTTCCGAAGTTTTGACGTCTTTTTTCATCTTTTTGAGCTCTTCAACTACGAATGCCACGGCCTTATCCAAACCGCGGCGAAGCGCCAGGACGTCGGCCTGATCACGCACTTCCCGCCAGTGACTAAGAATAGCCTGGGCCAGAACTGTGGCTGTGGTCGTGCCGTCGCCAGCCACGTCATTGGTTTTCTCGGCCACTTCCTGAATCAAACTTGCGCCCACGTTCTGGTATTTATTTTCCAAGTCGATTTCCTTGGCAATGGTCACGCCGTCATTGGTAATGGTCGGGCTGCCAAATCCTTTGTCCAAAATCACATTGCGGCCCTTGGGGCCCAAGGTGACTTTGACCACGTTGGCCAAGGCATCCACGCCCTTCATGATTTCTTCGCGGGCGTTTGAGCCCGATAAAATAAGTTTTGCCATAAATTCACGTATCCCGTATCACATATCACGTATCATGGCTCTGTTACGTGTTCCATGTTACGTGTTATGTGTCTTAATTACTCAACTACGCCGAGGATGTCCTCGTCTTTGAGAAATTTATACTCGACCTCATCAATCTCGACCTCATCGCCGGCGTATTTGCCAAACAAAACCTTATCGCCGATGGCGAGGCTCAACTTCTTGACTTTTTCACCGTCACCGACTGCAATCACTTCGCCCTGCTCTTTTTTCTCCTTTTCGGCCGTGTCCGGCAGCACAATGCCGGACTTGGTCACCTCTTCCGAGGTTAAGGGCTTGACCAGCACGCGGTCGCCCAGGGGCTTTATCTTCATAGCTTTCTCCTTTGATTAAAAAATGCCTAAGGGCATTTTTATTTTCTACTTGTCCGCCGAAGCTTTAGCGTGGGCGGAGCACTAATAATTATAATCATTCGCCCCAAGTTTTGCAAGAGTGGAAAATACCTGGGATGAGGGCGGTCCCTCTCAAGAGCTCATAGAATGGACTTATCGCTTTCCAATTTTTCTGGTTTCGGGGTTTGCGAAATTACCCTGAAAAAATCATCCCGAATTTTCTGCCGCGGGTCAAGCGCGTGCAGTTTCAACATATGCTTATTGGCCACGGTCGAGGAGGTCGACCAACGGTTTTCGGGTAAATTGAAGGTATGCCGGATATGCACAAATCTCGCCAGTGGCTCAATCAAAAAAGCGGGAACGGCCAACAACAACTCCAGAAATTTTTTCAACCCGGAATTGACCAGACCGCCTAAATAAGCCCTGCGTTGAATCGGGTCGAAATTGGGAAAATAAGATTTAAGCCATGGGTTGGCGTGAATCAGGTTTTGATATGTGTCAAAACCATCAAGCGGCAAAATCGTGGCCAGCCAAAACGCAAAATAAGGATCGTCGGGTTTGAGAAGCAGATGTTCCAGCCGGAGGTTGTATTCGCTGACATAAAACCCGAAGCAAAAACGGTTGGCAATATGCGTACGGTTTTTATAAACTCCCAGAAGCTTGAAGATCAAAATGATGATAGACCTGACGATATACAGCCGGTCTGCTTTGGTGATAACGAAAAAATCAATATCCGATTCCGCCTTGACTGAACCTATGGCTATGCTGTTGATTACGCAGACGCATTGGGTGAACGGCAGAGTTGCCAGCAATCTTTGGTATTTTCTCACCAGCTTCCATCTTTTGAGCAGATCGAGATTGTTTTGTTCGTACTGCCGCTGGTCCCAAGGTTTGAGTGCGTAGAAAGCCCCAATCGCCTCAATCGTTCCGGCTGAGGATAAGCGCCTAAGATTTTGCTCAACTTCGGCAAATTCTGCCTTGGTCTCATACAGCAATTCCCAAATCCTCCGCGAAGTTAAGGGAATTCCGTACAGACTAAAAAAAGCCAGGGTCTTTATGATGGCATCGGTTAAGCCTGCCCTGGCCTTAACCGAGATTTGCGGCATCAATTTCTTTCCATTCATCTTCATCGTCATGCCATTTGTATGCTTTCAGTTTGTGGGAAAACTCCGTATCAGAGTAAGTGTACTCAGTGCGGGCGGATTTACCTGCCTGGTGCGAATAATATTCCTTCTTGCCCAAAACGACTGGCTTCGATTCGCGCGTCAGCTTGATCTTGCCGATGGGGCTTTCGAAAATCAAAACCTCAGCCACACCAAGCTTAACTGGGCCATCGGATGTTTCGCCCAAGATGTCCTCGGTTGTCTCCTCGAGAATCTTAAACTTGCGCTTAAGTTCTTCTTTCAGCCCTTCCCATTTGTCGGTTTCCATAAAGTTATTTCCGCTCTTCTTCTCCCCTTGCGGGAGAAGATGTCAGCCGTTTCTGTTTAACATTAAGCCGGCTGACAGATGAGGGATTATTTAACGCATCTTTAATTTGATTGATTACCTTCTTTTCGCTGGTCATTTCACCGTTCCAAAATCTCAAGACTGTAAAGCCTTGGGATTCGAGATATTTTGTACGGGATAAGTCGCCGCTCTTGGTCATAGGATTTCTATGCGGGCTGCCATCCAACTCGAGGACTAGCCTTTTCTCAAAGCAGCAAAAATCCACGCAATACTGATCTATCCATACTTGCCTTCTAAACTTATAACCCAGTTGCCGATCTTTAATCAGAAACCAAAGCCGTTTTTCTTCTGGTGTTTGTTTTTTTCTAAGATCTCTGGCTAAATCTTTGATTTTAACCATTATATCACCCTCATCTGTCCGAGCCTAGACTAATTCTTGTAATCGGACATCTTCTCCCGTTCAGGGAGAAGATAAAATGAAATCTAACGCTGTTCCTTCGGACAGAAACTCCCCGTTCGCCCGTTAAACTTGATTGACTTTATTATACTACCACACTTTTTGCATTTTTCCCCGGCCCGACCATAAACTTTATGGAGCAACCCGTACGTGCCCCAATCTCCGCTCGGGCGGACAAAATCTCCGACTGATGAACCGTAATGTGCAGTCGCATCTTTGAGAATCTTTTTTATAGCCATGAATAATCGCCTTCGCTCTTCTCCCTTCACGCTTCGCACTCTTCTGATCGGTCTGATCTTGGCGTAATACAGGATTTCGTCCGAATAGATATTGCCGATGCCGGCGATATTTTTTGGATCCATGAGGAACTGCTTAATCTTCGCGTTTGGTCGTTTATTGAGACTGGACAACAATTGAGCGATCGCATATCGGTTGTCTAATGGCTCCGGGCCATATTCTTGCAGTTCGCGAACCTGCGGCAATTCCTTGTCCGTCACCAGCTTGAGATACCCGAACTGGCGGTAGTCGTTATAAAAAAGCTTGGCGCCGTCCGTGAATTCGAAAATCACGTGCGTGGACTTGGCCGGCAACCGTTGTGGAGGGGCATCCTCCACATTCAAAAGTCTGATCTGCTTATCCAGATGCTTCTTGTCCAAAAAAATCAGTTGGCCGGTCATTTTCAGATGCACTAAGATGGCAAATTTTCCGGCAAGGTCAATGATGATCATTTTGGCTCGCCTCTTTACATCCGTGATTTTCTTGCCGCGCAACGTATACGCAAACGATAACGCCACGTCATGAGCATTTTTGCGCAAATTCGAAAGCGTGCCAGGCCCCATGGCCACCATCTTGGGCAACAAGACCCGCACGGATTTGATTTTCCTGTTCTTAAGTCTCGGCCGCAGTTCTCTGACGACCGTTTCGACCTCGGGGAGTTCAGGCATACGTGCATTATAACAAAAAATAGCCTCTTGGGCTGCTTTATGTTACGTGTTATGCGATACGTGTTACGTGAGTTAAATCATCAAGTCTTCCTCGACCCGCTTATAGCTGTGCAATTTTTTCTTCATGCCCCAATGCTCAATCTCGTGCTTGGCCTCTTCCGCGGTTTCGGAAGCATGAATCAAATTATGAATCGCGCGTTTGTCCTTGTTAGCCGACGCGGCAGAGTCAACTGAATAATCTCCTCTGATTGTTCCCATCTCGGCCAACGCCGGCTGCGTGTTGCCGGCAAGCTTGCGGACCATGTCCACGGCATGCACTCCTTGCACCACCATTTTTACGACCGGGCCGGAGCTCATATAATCAATCAGCCAATTCCGCACATCGGGGCCAATCTCTTCCGCCTTGTTCTTGCCCATTTCTTCCATGGGATCAAATCCATACTTTTCATACGTTGATAGAGTCTTATGCCCCAACCGGGTAATCCAGCCCTCATCCTTGGGGTAGTGATTATCAATTTCCTCTCTGGTCGGCGTATACATTTCCAAGGCGATAATTTTAAGCCCCGCCTGCTCGATTCTTCTCATCACCTCACCGACCAAGCCGCGCCTAACCCCGTCCGGCTTGATCATCACAAATGTCATTTCTTCCCTGGGATGTTGTTTGGGCATGGTTAATAGTTAAAAGTTAATCGTTAATAGTTATCTTAGTTATTGTGACCTGCCTCAAGGGCACTGAAACTTCGCCGGTAAACGGATTGGGCTCCACCGGCGCGCGGCCGATTTTTTCTACCACATCCATGCCGTCTGTCACTTCCCCAAACACTGTGTATTGGCCATCAAGTTGAGCCAAAGGTTGCAACGCGATATAAAACTGGCTGCCGGATGAAGCTTTGGTCGGATTGACTTCGTCTCCCATGCGTGCCATGGCAATCGCGCCTTTGGTGTGCTTCAGCCCGATTTCCGCATCCACAGTGTAGCCTGGCCCGCCAGTGCCGTCGCCTTTGGGATCTCCGCCCTGGATGACAAAATCCTGGACAATGCGATGGAATTTCAGATTATTGTAAAAGCCTTCTTTGGCAAGCTTGATGAAATTGGCTACAGTCTTGGGTGCGGCCTTGCCGTTTAAGGTCACGGTAAACGTGCCTTCCGAAGTTTCAATTTTGGCTACAGCTGATTCCGACACAGTTTGAGTTTCTGGGGTTTCTGGCATTTGCTGCTCCTCTTTGTTTACTGCCTGCCCCGACCCGTCAAGTATTGGGGTTTCCTGTTTACTCTGATTGTAATAATAAACGCCCAAAACCGCTCCGACAATAACCACGGCGATGATTGTTCCCAATTTACCTTTCATATCCCTTTAATTTTAGCAAAAAAATCATTTTTTGTAAAGATTGATGCCATCGGAAACGAATCTGACAGTGCCATTCTGGTCAGTGCGCAAAATTTCCGCTTTAGCTCCCTGAATCCGACCCATAGCTTCCTCGGTCGGGTGGCCGTAATTGTTTTTGCCCACCTCAATGATGGCGTAGGCGGGGCTGACGGCGGACAAAAACTCCTCTGCTGATGAAAAACGGGAGCCGTGGTGGGCGACCTTGAGGATGTCAGAGTCCAAATTGAATCCAGCCGCCGCCAGCTGCCGCTCGACCTTGTCGGTCACGTCGCCCGTGAAAAAAACCGAAGCCTTGCCAAAGCTCAATTTACCCATGACGGATGTGTCATTGGTTTTCAATTTAGCCTCCACAATTCCCGGCGGCGGGTAATAGACGTCAAAGACCGTGGCGGAATCGAGCCAGACCCGCTGCCCTACTTGCGCGTAAATTTTTTCGGCTTTTTCTTTTTCCAACGCTTCGGCAAATTGTTTATAGGCGGCCGTGTCCGCGCTTACCCCGGTCAGCAAAACTTTTTTGACGCGGTAGCGCTTGAGCACATCGGTAAATCCGGCGACATGATCCAAATCCGGATGGGTCAGGATCAATAAATCAATGGTCCGATCATAAAACGGCATGACTTTTCCCAGTTCGCCCAAAACTTGGTCTGACGGTCCGCCGTCGATGACGATTTGGTTGCCCTGGAAAGTTTGAATGAATATCGAATCGCCCTGGCCCACGTCCAAAAAATCCACGTGCAGCAAAAAATCCGGCCGCGATTTGCTAAAAGCTACCCAGGCCGCCAGGTTGAGAAACAGCAGCGGCACGAGAAACCATTGAATGATTTTTGTGGTTTGAGAATTCATGATTAATTTTTTTCCAAGCGCTTGGATCCTCCCCCTTAGAATAAGGGGGAGTTCCTCGCGAGAAAATGCTGCCTAATCCAATTAAACATCTGTAACCTATTTAGCCATCCCAATAATAGAATATAATACGAAACCAGCATCCAGACGCCAAAGTTTTCGTAATTGACGGACGCCAATGGAATCTGGGCGGTCCATTCCGCAATCCTGATGACGTATTCGAGCATGGCCCAGGCCGTGTAGGCAAATGGGTAAGCCAGGATGGGCCAAATCAGCGCCGCCAGGCCGGCCAAAAATCCAAACAGCATGGCCAAAGGGATCACGGGCAAAACCAAAACATTGGTCAGAGGGGCGATCAGGGACAGCCGGTCAAAGTTCAAAAGCAGCAGCGGCAGGACAGCAATCTGCGCGGCCAAGGTGGCCACCGCAAATTGCCGAAGGTATTTCCACAGCCACTTAAAGCCAGGCTCAATGCGTGGTGAGAGAAAAACCAAACCCATCAAAGCCAAGAAAGAAAGCTGAAAGCCCACGTCAAAGTGCAAAATCTTGGGATTAAGCGCGATCATCGCAGCACCAGTAAAAGCCATGGCGTTATTGATGGCCTTGAGCCGGCCGATATTCAAAGCCAGCATGCCCAAAATGCCCATGATGGCTGCCCTGACCACCGAAGCGCCGGCGCCGGCCATGACCACGAACAAGCCAATGGCAACCACTGACAGCGCAAATGAAATCCGGCGCTTAAACCAATAGAGCAGCAGTCCGTCGATGAACGTGGCAATAATGGTGATGTTAAAGCCGGAAAGAGCGATGATGTGCGTAGTGCCCGTGATATTGAAATTCTTCAATAAATCCTCGGGGATGCCGCGGCGCAACCCCACCAACAGGCCGGCCAAAAAAGAATTGTGCGGCTCGGGCAGGATTTCCGAAATTTCGCGCACAAATTTCTGCTTAAAGACAAGCAGCCCGGCTTTGATTGGACTGCCTTGCCTGCTTTCGATTATTTCGATTTGGGGATAATAGACCACAGCCTCGATCCCGGACTTGGCTAAATAATTTTTGTAGGAAAATTCGCCTTTAACCTCGGCATCACGCGGCTCCTCGATTTTTTTGATGAATTTTATCCGGTCGCCGTATTGATACTCCGGAAACCTCGCCACAGTCACCAGCAGCTTGCTTTCAACTGTTTGCCCGCCAACTTGCAATTTGCCCACAGTCAAGTATGCCTTGTCGCTCCGCATATCCGGCTCCTCCACAATCGTGCCGGAAACTTCCAGGGACTGGCTGTAATATTGCGACAGATGATTTTCGTCCAGCGAAAAATAAATCCGCGCCATGCCCAAAATCAAAATAAGTCCTCCGAATCCGATAATTTTGACTGGCCGACTCTGCCACCAAACTGTAACAGCTGCAACAAAAAAAATGGCCGCGATCGCCATGATTTCTAAATTTACATATTTCCCCAGCCACACGCCGGCAATGAAGCTTAAGCAAAAAATGAGGAAGATTTTGGATTTGGAGAGGTGAAAATTTTTTTTAGAACTCCCTAATGAGGAAATATCCTGTTCCCATCCCCGCTGAGAACTTTGCGAGTTGAGCGGGGATCTTGCTAAGTCATTATTGGTTAATCTCATCATAAAGATCTTTCCAAGTGGGATTATTCTTTTCGATCAATCTGATCTTCCAAGCACGGTTCCATTTTTTAAGCTGTTTTTCTCTTTTCAATGCCTCGTCCCTATCTTCAAAGATTTCATAGTGAACCAACCTATGCACATGATATCTTTTAGTAAAACCAGCGACTAGCTCTTCTCTATGTGTATATACTCTGCCCACCAGTTCGTCAGAAAAACCTATATACAAAACTCCGTGAGGTTTACTGGCCAAAATATAGACATAATAATTCATAGCAAGATCCCCGATTTCTCTCCTGATCCTCTTGTCGGGGATGGGCGGGAGGGAGGAAAACCCTCGCCTCGGGGATGGGCGGGAGGGAGAATGCCTCGCCCTTTTCCCTATACACCCGCCTGGGGTCTCTCCCCCTCCCATCCCCGCTGAGAATTATCCGAGTTGAGCGGGGATCTAATGGAGGGACTTTTACCCCTACCAAAGCATCGATTTTATTTCCGTGGCCAAATCTTCTAAATCCACCGTGACCTGTTTTTTTTCAACTAAATTTTTGACATTGGCCTTGCGACTCTTCGCTTCATTTGGGCCGTAAATCACCGCCACCTGGATATTTTTGGCTTGCGCAAATTTGAACTGCTTATCCAGCTTGGCCGGTTCGTAATAAAATTCGCAGTCAATGTTGGCTTCGCGCAAATTGGTGCAAATATTCAGATACTCGGCAGTCAAATTTTTGTCCAAATTCATGACCAAAACCTCGGCTGCGGTTTGGGGAGCGATCACGCCCATCTCCGAAAGCGCGGCCAGCATCCGATCCAGGCCAATGGAACAACCCACAGCGGGAATGCTTTGCCCTTTGCCATCCTGGATCAAATTGTCATACCGCCCGCCGCCGGCAATGGAGCCAAACTCCGGCTTGTCCTTAAGTACGAATTCAAAAATCGTGCCCGTATAATAATCCAGACCACGCGCCAGATATTTATCAAACTCAATATTCGCAACACCGAAGCTTCCGAGCAATTCTTCAAACTCTTCGACAAAATTTTTACCCAGCGCATCCATGGCTGACTCATAATCTTCCATGAGCTTTTTATCAAAGCCCTCGTCTTTGAGAAGCTCTAGAACTTTTTGTTTGCCGAGCTTGTCAATTTTATCTATGGTGCGTAAAAACCCAACGGCTTGTTTTTTAGAAACCTTAAGTTTGCCTAAAACCTGATCAACCAGCCGGCGATCATTAAACCGAACCTTAACCTCGCCAATTTCCAAAGCCTTGAACGCCGCAGCAAAAGTCGTTACCACTTCCGCATCCGCTACGATTGAATCTGAACCGACAATGTCCGCATCGCACTGCATAAATTCGCGATACCGGCCCTTTTGCGGATTTTCCGCGCGCCACACGCTGGCGATTTGATAACGCTTAAACGGCTTGGGAAGTTCGGGGTAATTTACTACGACTCTCGACAGAGGCACAGTTAAATCGTACCGCAGTGCCACCATCCTGCCGCCCTGATCCTTGAACTTGTACATGAGTTTTTCGCCCTCATCGCCGTATTTGCCGCCCAAAAGTTCGTAGTATTCCAAAGCCGGCGTATCGAGCGGCGCAAACCCAAAACGCTCAAAGACTTCGGAAATCTTGGAGATAATTTTTTTCCGCGCCATCTGCTCCTGCGGCAAAAAGTCGCGAAAGCCCTTAAGCAGTTGCGGTAATTGTTTTGCCATGGCTTAATTTTAGCACAAGCTTAGATAATAAAAAAAGACCGACGGTGGGACGCCGGTTGACTAGCTGGTGGCAGCTCTGGGCCTGAACTGCGGCTGCAATGCCTCAAACATGGCATTGTGAAGCTCGCGGTAATCAGATATCGACAGAAGTTCCGCGAGAACCTGCCCATGCAGGATGTTGATGCCGCTTTCCGGGCTGGTAAAGAGCCGTGTCGCGCTCCCGTCCGGGCGGACGAAGCAGAACCGATCGCCTACGCGTTCGACTCGCCATTCTGTTGCCATAATCTCCTCCTTGTCTCAAGCAAGCTCGATCAACTTGTGCTTGCTTTTGTTGCCGGAAATTATTCGAATAGTCGACGGGGCTATGTCAAAAAACTCGGCAATGATTTCGATCACAGCAAAGTTGGCACCCCCATGCTCGGGAATGGCCGTAGTCCAAATCTTGTATTCGTCCAAATCCAACTCCTCCATCCTGTCTTCATGCGCGTGAGTTTGAACGTGAACCCTTATAATTTTTGACATAAAACCTCACTAATTCATATGAGCCAAAAAAGATTGTTGTATAGAATAAATCACCAAGAATAGTATTTCGGAAAAACGGAATGGCGTTTATGTAAGAAGCCATAACCCCCGCCAGGTCGTGGCTATACATGCTGGTTGAATAAAAAAAAGCAAAGTTCGTAATGAGATAAAAAATGACGGAACCCACCAGACTGCCGCCGATGACAGTGGCTAAATTTTTCCGCTGCCTGACCCAAAGCCCGATTAGACCGATCAAAAGAAAACTGCCATACACCGTAACGCGCGACTGCCATGAATCAAAGCCGATGAAAAAATCCGAAACAACCATGGCCGCGATGGGCAAAGCCAAGGCGAATTTTTTAGGCAAATAAACTCCGCCGAACAGAGCTACAGCCCCGATCGGCGCAAAGTTGGCCGGATGCGGCAGGACTCTGAGCAGGGCCCCAATTAAAACCAGGAGATAGGCCATGTTCTATTTACTATTTACTTATTACTATTTACTATTTCTAATTTCCACTCAATCACATCAGTAAATTTAGTGATATATGTTCCCGCCCCAACCTGCGCCTGCGCGCCGTTTATATAAAACGCCCAAAAGTGCGTTTGTTGATTGGGCGTTATTCCGTCAATTGAAACTACAAACTCACCGACGCCTGAAAATTCCTTGGTTTCCACATTGTGGGAAGTTTTCAAAAGTTCCAAAGCCGTCTGACCTTCCACTCCTTGGTATTTGATGATGGTGGAGGGCACCTGTTGGATCGTGCTTTGTTCCTCCAGCGACGCCTTCTGCCCATCGTTGATGGTCGGGGCTGATACCGGCTGTTTGGTCAGGGAATAAATGATGCCGAATAGCGCGATCACCACGATGACGACGAAAATCTCTAATTTTTTTGCTGTATTATTAAACATAGTTAAATCAAATTAATGGCCACGCTCCCCTATCTTAATTTGTTCTTCCGCAAAGGTCAATGGCGCATCAATAGTCAATCCCTCTCTGGGCCAAAATGCCTTTGTAATAAGGATGCTTAATCATTTTCATCTCGGTCACCAAATCCGCGGCATCAATCAACTTCTTAATCCACTTATGCCCGGTTAGGCACAAATGCACGCTTTCCGGTTTGCTACGTAGCATGCTATATACATCCTCCACCGTCAGCAATTTGGATTCTACCGCGGAAATCGCCTCGTCGGCAATCACTAAATCGTATTTCTTGCTTTTCAAAGCCACTTTGACGAATTTCAAACCCGCTTTCGCCGCGGCAATATGCTCGGAAATCGGTTTGCGGTCGCCAAGAATGCCCACAAAACCACGGCCCAAAAGCTTAACCGCGACATTGGGCAGCTTTTCTAAAATTTTCCGCTCGCCGCTCGGCCAGTCGCCTTTAACAAATTGCGCATACAAAACTTTCATGCCGGTACCCGCCGCTCGCACAGCCAGCCCCGCCGCCGCCGAGGTCTTACCCTTACCATTGCCGATGTAAATTATAGTCAAGCCTTTTTTGGTCATAAAATTAGCAGCAATTCGTCCAGACTGTGAACTATATGTGTCGGCTGGCCGATTTTCTCATCTGGCATTTCATGGGCAAACATGCCTTTTTGCAGCCAGACGCTTGGATGCCCATGCTGGTTGGCGTATTTAATGTCTCTTTTCGTGCGATCCCCGACAATTAAAATTTCTGATGGGTTTAATCCAAACCCGGAAACAATTTGGTCAAAAATAACGGCTTTGTCGTCGCTTATTCCCTCCGTATCGGTTGACGCAACAGTTTTAACAATCTCAAAATATTTTCGCAAGGGCGATTTGGCAATCTGTTCATTGCGCTCTTGAATGGGGGCATTTGAATGCGCGCTTACAAGAGAAGCGACAGCCAGCCTATAGCCCTTGTTTTTGCAATGTTCAAGCACTGCTTCCGCTTCAGGAAATTCTTTTTTCAAATCCGAGTCAAATAAGGTTCTTGCCCAGTCAAAAATTATTGCCTTTATTCCATCCATAATGATTTATTTTTTACCCGCTATCGCATAAACCTTCAAGCGTCTTTCAATTTTACCGCGTCTTTTAAGCATATTGTTATAATATTTTTCAAGAGCATCTAAAGCTATGGATCTGAGGTGCTTAGGCACTGAATTCCAGATTGAAACTGATTGAACATATTGCATTACTCGACCGATGCTGAAAAATTCGGATTTTCGCCAATGCTTCCGCTTTATATCCTTAAATCCGTTTTTTCTAAAAATCTCGAATGGCTTATACATAGGCGAGACGAATTGGGCAATCTCTCTGCCAATAGCTTTAACAATTGTACTTCTATGCCCCATTCCCCAGTTCCGCACTCCGACTTTGCCGGACACAAAAAATATTCCACCGGGTTTCAAAATTCTCTTAATTTTGCCAACGCTATTTTTATCAGTAAACCAGTGGAAAGCTGAAAACGCGGTAACCGCATCAAAAGTATTATCCTTGAAAGGCAATTTATTGGCTTTAGCTAAAACATATCTTTTTATCCTTGGGGCCCTATAAGCCTTTGCGGCTTTTAACATTTTAGGGTCAGGATCAACCCCAACCACATCTGAAAACTTTGCCAACTGCCGAGTGGAGATGCCGGTGCCGCAACCTAAATCCAGAATAAGCGGCCTTTCTGTTTTGATTAGACTTTTCAAAAACTTAAAAACCTTGGCCGGATAGGGCCTGCGGGCTTTTTCATATTGCTTCACAAACTCACCAAACCGTCCTGAAGGTTTCGTATTCATGTTATATCCACGTTATACATATGCATAACATTTTTTAAAAGCCCTGCCGATGAGCAGGGCCGATTCGGCGCTCAATAATCTAGCTGTGCTTGAAATCTAACTCCTCTGCCCCGCCATCGGCGGGGCATCTCCCCCAAGGGGGAGAATAAATCTGAATAAATGTGGCTTTAGCCACATTTGCTAAACCCGCACGATTCGCATTTCATGCAGCCTTCGATCATGTTGAGCATATTGCCGCAATCCGGGCAGGCCGGGGCGTGCCCGTTGTTCGCGATGGAAAACTTCTGCATAACCACGGCATTGCCGTTGGTTTTGATTTCCTTCGTCACGGTCTGATATATGAGTTCCTGCTGCGGTTGCTCTATTTTTATAGGTTCCACTTTAGGGACATCCCACCCATCGGAGATGGACGCCCGCTCCGACTCGTCGGAGACGAGGCGAGAGGCTCGCTCCGGCTTTGCCGGAGTGGCAAATTCAAGCTCGGTCTGCCCGCGCTTGATGTGGTTCTCCAAAACATTGGCAATGGCATCGGGTAAGGAGAGAATCCGCTCACCATTGTGGAACACCGGATCCGGACCGCGAATCCCTTTGAGTTGCTCAATGACGTCATGGATAAAAATGCCAGAGCGCAGAGCCAGAGAAATCATGCGGCAAATAGCCTCAGTTTGTGCTCCAAAAAATCCGCCGGCCTTGCCAAGCTGGGAAAATACTTCAAACGGCCCAAATTCGTCCTCATTGACCGTAACGTAAAGATTGCCGTATGCGGTGGCGACTTTATAGGTGCAGCCCTTCATCATGTCCGGTCGCTTGCGCGGAGAAACCATTTGCGGCTGCGGAGGCTGCGGGGCTGGCGTGGGTTGCGGTTGGGGTTGGGGCTGCGGTGTGGACGCCAAAGATGGCTCGAGCGGCGGAACAATTTGGTTTGTCGGCTCGCTAATCTTGGTTTTACCGTCAGCCGTCAAATTCTTGTTAATATTCAAAACCTGCAATTCGCGCGAGCCGTCGCGGTACACAGTGCAGCCTTTACAACCCAGCTTCCAAGCCAGAATATAGCCTTGCCAAACGTCCTCTTTGGTGGCGGTGTAAGGAAAATTGATGGTTTTGGAAATGGAATTGTCCACCCATTTCTGAAACGCGGCCTGGACGCGGATATGCGACTCGGCTGAGATGTCCATGGACACGCGGTAAGTGTCTTTGAAATCCTGCGGCAACCCGTCGATGCCCGAGAGGCTACCTTCCAGCATGATTTTGTCCATGAGTTCCTTGGTGTATAAGCCGCGCTCTTTTAATCCCTTCTCAAGATATTGATTGACATAGAGATATTGCTGGCGGTCCTTGTCCTGCTTTGTATAAGCCAAGGCAAAATTCGGCTCACAGCCCGAAGAGGTATCGAAGAACATGGAGATTGAGCCGGTAGGAGCTATGGTCGTGAGCATGGTGTTGCGCATGGGAATCCCAAGCTTTTTGTAAATCGAGAGATTGTAAAGCGGAAACACGCCTTTTTCTTCGGCCAAAGCTTGCGAAGTGCGGTGCGCTTCTTCCTGAATACAGCGCATCACGTCCTCCGCCACTTTGTAGCCGGCGTCAGAGTCGTAGCGGACATTGAGCTGATAGAGCATGTCGGCAAAACCCATGACCCCTAAGCCGATGCGGCGGGAATTCTTGGCCATGTCATCCACGGCCTTCACCGGAAAATTCGAAATGTCCACGACGTTATCCAAAAATCTGGTAGCCGTTCTCGTCACAAACCGCAATTGCTCGAAATCAATGGCTCCGTTCTTAACAAAGGCTGCAAGGTTGATCGAGCCTAAATTGCAAACGTCATAATGGTGCAGGAATTGTTCCCCGCAAGGGTTGCAGGCGTCAATCTCGCCCAGTTCCGGCAGGGTGTTGGTTTTGTTGACTACGTCCAGAAACACCACACCCGGCTCACCGTTGCGCCAAGCTCCGTTAACAATCTCGTCCATGAGTTGCCTGGCAGTGACATCCAGTTCTTCGATTTTGGTAATCAGCCCATGCTCGTCGCGGAAAATCCGCCGTGGCTTCATATTTTCGCCGTCGAACTTGCAAAGCCACGGCTCATCAGGATGGTTGACGACCGCTTCCATGAATTCGTCAGTGATGCCTATGGAAATGTTAAAGTTTCGGATGTGACCTTCGATTTTTTTGCAATGGATGAAATCCAAAATGTCCGGATGGTCAACCCGCAAGATGGCCATGTTGGCGCCGTGCCGGCCCTGCTGCTTGATCACGCCAAACGCCTGATTGTAAACTTGCAGAAACGACACCGGGCCCGATGCCATGCCCAGCGATTTTTTGACAATCGAGCCGGCGGGACGCAGATGCGTAAACGAAAAACCCAAACCTGACCCGGCTTTCTGCAACTGGGCCGCGTCCTTCAAAGTCTGAAAAATTGACTCCATGGAATCTTTAATTGGCAAAACAATGCAATTGGCCACCACGGCTGAGGGCGCCCCGGCATTGGTGATAGTGCGGCCGGCCGGGGTGAACTGCTTGTTGGCTATGATATAGAAAAAGTCTTTTTCGATCTGCTCGATCTCGAATTGGTTCTTGCCGTATTGCTTCTCGACATCGGCCATGGCGTGGGCGATGCGGTGCAGCATCTGGTAAGGATTCTCCAAAAGCGTGCCTTCCTCATCGCGCAGCAAATACCGCTTACGCATGACCTTGAGGGCATTTTCAGAAAAATTGTTGATAATTCGCTCCTCTTCGTTTGCTTCGACCAAATGGTGCTTTTGGATAACCTCGTAATACTGC
>Ga0155010_104_pt1 | contig 35887 bp, 39 predicted proteins | sample RifCSPhighO2_01_FD_105978 | JGI IMG/M metagenome (GOLD analysis project Ga0155010, IMG submission 105978) | Candidatus Doudnabacteria bacterium RIFCSPHIGHO2_01_FULL_46_24
TGATTAAACGGTTTTCCCTGCGGAGTGAGTAAAACGATCTTTAATCTCTTATCTTTAATCTTTAATCTTAGCGCGGTCAATGCCTTATCCATAATGTCCGCGCGAATGACCATTCCGGCTCCGCCGCCGTAGGGCCGGTCGTCAACGCTTTTGTGGACTCCTATACCAAAATCGCGGATATTTACAAGCTTAATTTTGATCAGCTTTTTGGCAAGCGCACGCTTAATCAGGCTTATGGAAAAATAAGACTCAAACGCTTCCGGAAATAGTGTTAGAATTATGAATTGCATAGAATAAAAACCCCGCAGCTTGCGGGATTTTTTGGATTTAAAGTTTGAATTCGTCGATGTCGGAGGAGAGATCCATCGGCTGCGGTTCTCTCGCGGCCCTGGGACCCCGCGTGGAGCCTTCCGGCTCGTGAATCTTGAGGTTCACCCGGGACTTTCTTTTGGCCCCCACTACCCGCAACAGCGTGCGGATGGACTTGGCGGTCTGGCCCTGGCGGCCGATGACCTGCCCCATATCCTCGGGATGAAGATGAAGGGTAATCAGTACCCCCATTTCGTCAACCGTGCGCTCGGTTTTCACATCATCTGGATGGTCAACCAAAGCCCTTACGACGTATTCTACAAATTCCTGGTCTTGTTCTCTGGACATTGTAGTAAAATTATTAAATCTTTCTGCCAAGCTGTAGTTCGACCACTACTAGCTTACACGAAAAGCTTAGCGGAAACTATTGGCCCGTGTCAACTCCGGCGCTCGGCGAAGCCTCGGTTGGAGCTTCGACAGCTCGGCTGGTCGGAACCGTCTTAGCTTCAGAGGCTGGAGTGGCTGCAGCTGGTGCAGTTTCTGTCGCTTCTTGCTTCTTCGGCCGCCATGCTTTGACTTTCTTACCTTCTAAAAGTTTTTTTTCAATCAAGAGATTTCTGACCGTCGGCGACAAACTGACATTCTCGGCCAGCCAGTGCTTGAGCCGCTCTTCGTCTTTGATGCCGAAATTTTTCGAGCGGGGATTGTAATGCCCTAAAACCTCCAAAAATTTCTTGCCTACCGCGCGGTAGGACTGCGCTAAAACAATCCGGAAATCCGCCCGATTTTTGGCCCCTGTTCTTTGTAGTCGAATGGTTAACATGAAATTAGTGCTTGCGTAGTATATCAACCAAAACGCGGTTTGACAAGAGCTCTTCGCGCCGGTATGCTTTCAGCGAAAAGGAGGACGCCCATATGACGGACCTGAAGTGGCTGCCAAACAGCCTGTCATACTCAAGGGCTGTATTAGGCGCCCTGGTGATCCCGCCGCTGGCCTATTTCGGACAATGGGAATGGGCGTTCTGGATCATGGTCGCAGCTGCGCTCACTGACTTTGCGGACGGCGCGGCTGCCAACCTGCTCAAGTGCGGGACAAGGTGGGGGAAAGAAATCCTTGACCCCCGCTGCGACGGCACATTCGCCTTCGGCATTATTCTCGGGTGGGCGCTCGAGAGCGATCACTTCTCTCGATTCCTGCTTGGAATCGCCATGCTTGTTGTCGGAGAATGGTTATACCGGATCAAGCACGGGCGACAATCCTCGCTGCAACGCTTTGCGGCCATCACGCTGCCGCTATGCCTGTTGGGAACCCTGTATGTGTTCGGGTACTATTACGCCCATAACGCATATGGTGATGCGATGCAACGGCCATGGTTCATGGCATCGCTGCTCATTGTCCCGGCGACGCTGACTAAACTTGACAGGTTCAAAACCTGGGCCACTGGTCAGCTCTAACCCTGCTTATGCCTACCTACCGACAGGCGGGCGGGGCTTTTTTTTTATTTCAAACGGTTTTTTAAATGCCTTCTTATCCACCAAGCAATAACTATAACGATAACAATAACTACAACCGCGTCGAAACGCCGGAAATAACTTTCAAGTGTCTGCCAATTTTCGCCTAGCTTAAATCCCAACCAGGCCAGGAAATATGACCAGATAAATGAGCCTAAAAATGCGTAAAACACAAATGGCCAAATCGGCACTTTGCCAATGCCGGCCGGAATGGAAATAAATGTGCGTACCACGGGCAGCAGCCGGCCTATAAAGACCGAAAATTTGCCAAATTTTTGGAAAAATTTCTCGGTCAATTCCAAATCGTGCGAGAAAATGAGCACATAGCGGCCGTATTTCAAAATCAGAGGCCGGCCGCCGTAGTAGCCTAGCGCGTAAGTGACCATGGAGCCGATGACCGAACCGACTGCTCCGGCCAAGGCCAAACCGAGTAAGGTGAATCTCCCGCCTTCAACCAAAAAGCCGCTAAATGGCATGATAATTTCGCTCGGTAGCGGAATGGCCGCGGATTCAATGGCCATAAGCAAAGCCACACCGGTATAGCCGAGGTTGGAGATCGTCTGGGTGATGAAGTTGGTGAGGGTGAGAATGATATCTGTAAACATTTGGTTATACGTTATTCGTCGGCGCAGCGCGTATCGTTTAGCGGCGGCGTTTTACGTCACGCTGTCGCATAACGTTTACCGATACGCGTGGCACTGCCGCTAACCCTCTGCCTCTACTCTGCGATTGCCTCCGCTTTCTCCAGTTTAATTGACAGCACTTTCGACACCCCGTGGTCATCCATGGTCACTCCGTATAAGGTATGGGCCTGCCGCATAGTTTCGCGATTATGAGTTATGGTGACAAATTGCGTCTGGTGCGCCAGTGTGCCCAAAATTTTGGCAAACCGGATAGAGTTGGCTTCGTCCAAAGCCGCATCCACTTCATCCAGAACCACAAACGGGGAAGGATAAGAGGCCAAAAGCGCGCAGAGCAAGGCGATCGCGGTTAGTGCCCGTTCGCCGCCGGACAAAGCCTGAATAGTGGTAAGTTTTTTCCCTGGCGGGGTCGCCCTGATTTCTATGCCCGTGATTTCCTTGTGGGTTTTTATCGGCAGCTCTCCTATTTCTTCTTCGGTTTCTTCTCCCTCGTCAACAATATCTTCACGCAACAGACTCATGTTGGCTCGGCCGCCATTAAACAAAATCCGGAAATATTCGGAAAACCGCTCGGAAATCCGGCTGAAAGCTTCATCAAACTGCTGCTTGATCACCAAATCGAGTTCCGCAAGCACCTGGTGCAAATCCGAAACAGCCGCAGTTAAATCCTTGTGCTGGCTGGTCAGATAATTATAGCGCTCCTCCGTCTCGCGGTATTCATTCAAGACCTGCTCGTCCACGCCGCCGGTCAGCTCCAGCTGGTGCTTGAGTTTGGAAATTCTATTAACCAGGTCCGCAGGGATGGACGCGGCTTTATGCTCTGAGATCTTCTCGAAGCGTTGAGTCAGCGCTTCTCTAGCTTCCTTGTTAAGATTCTCCAGGCGCGTGTCCAGCCTGGCCTTTTCCACCAATATCGCATTGAGTTCGTCCTTGACTCGATTAAGTTCGACATTCTTCAGCCGAAATTTTTTCTCTTCCTCGGATAAGAAGTTCTTTTTCTGCTTGCCTTCGGCGACCAGCTTGTTCCGAAGCATCCGCTGCTGATTCATTTCCGCCACTGTCCGCTCGAGTTCCTGGCTTAAATCGGTCTTTTGTTTGGTCAGTTCTTCGTTTTTTGCCGCCCCGGTTTCACCGGGGCGAGCCTCGCTCATCCAAGATGAGCGGGACTCGTAAAAAACAACCAGTTCTTTAAGCTTGTGTTTGATTTCCTCGATGTTGTCAGCGCGAAGTAAATCCAACAGCGCTTCAAACTTGCTCCTAAACTCGGAAAAATTTTTAGTCGCCGGCAGTTCAACTTTCAGTTTACCTTTCACCTCCGCCAATCTTTCGGCCACACTCAACCGCCGCTCCTCGAGCCCTGCCAACTTTTTATCCAGTTCATCCAAAAAATTATCCGTTTGTTCGCTTTGCCGCTCTTCCTTCTCCCAAGTGTTCTGGAAAGCCAAGATTTCCGATTCCAGGTTTTTCACCAAAGCGGATTTCAATCCCTGTTTCTCGCCCGCCGCGCTAAGCTCAGTCTCCAACAAATAAAGCTCGCGGCCAAAAAATTGCAGCTGTAAAGAAGCAAGCTCATTTGCCGCCCCCTCCCGCTCTTCCATGCGCTTGGCCTGCCTTCTTAGCGACCTCAGCCTCGGCTCGATTTCTTTAATGAGTTGGTCGACCTGGGTCAGATTTTCCGAAGTTAAGGCCAGCCGCCGTAAAGTTTTTTCTTTTTTGAGGTAATACGGCTTGACGCCAGAGGCCTCTTCGATTAAATTTTTGATTTCGGATGGCCCGGACACCACCATCTGGTCAATCGTGCCCTGGCCAATGACCGCATAGTTGGTCGCGCCGAAACCGGAGCGAAACAAGGCGTCCACGACATCCAAAAGCCTGACTTTGTTGTTGTTGATAAGATATTCCGACTCGCCGTCGCGGTAAAGTCTTCTTGTAATCGCGACCTCGGAATAATCAAATGGAAATTTCCGGTCCTTATTGTCGAAGTGCAGGGAGACTTCGGCCATGGAATGTTTGGCTTTCTTGTCGCTCCCGGCAAAAATCACGTCTTCAGATTTCTTCCCGCGCAATAGCTTCAGCGACTGCTCGCCCATGACCCAGCGGATGCCGTCGGCAACATTGGACTTGCCGCTGCCGTTGGGGCCGACAACTGCGGTCAATCCCGGATCAAAATCAAGCACAGTTTTCTGCGCAAAGGATTTGAACCCATGAATTTCCAATCTTTTTAAGTACATAAATAATGGTCAATTTACAGTTATCAATTTACAATTAATAATCAATGGGCCAATTTACAATTGAAAATTGATGTTTGAAAATTACTTGGTAATTGATATTTGATAATTGAAAATTTTTAGAAGTCACTAACCTTGAGGCCATTCTCCGCGGCCGCTATTTCCGCTTCTTGTTTGGACGGCCCTGTGCCGGTGGCCACTTGCTTCTCCCCCACAAACACCCCGACCTCAAACTGCTTGTTGTGGTCCGGACCCCATTCGTTCAAAACTTTGTAATGCGGCGTGACCCCGATTTTTTCCTGCGTCAGCTCCTGAAACTTGCTCTTGGGATCCAAAACCTTGCCGGACGAGACTACTGCGGAAAGCTTGTTTAAGACAAAACTGTCCACGAAAATTTTGGCCGAGGCAAACCCGCTATCCAAATAGATAGCGCCAATAAGCGCTTCCAAGGCGTTAGCTAAAATCACTTGCCGGGCCCGGCCCGTGTCCTTAGCCTCGCCCCTGGACAGCAAAATATGCCGCTCCAACTCCAGCTCGGAGGCGATGTCCGAAAGCATTTTGTAATTAACCAGCGCCGAACGGAGATTGGTCAACTCCCCCTCGGGATTGGGAAATTTGCGGTACAAATGCTCGGTGGTGATTAATTCCAAAACCGCATCGCCCAAAAACTCCAGCCGCTCGTTATGAGGCAAGGGCCAGCGACGGTTCTCATTGAGATAAGAGCGGTGGGTCAGCGCCGACTGCAGAAGATTGCGGTCTTTGAATTGTAGGTTGATTTTGGTTTCGAGTTGTTCTAAGTCCATAGTTTTATAAATTCCAAATCACAAGCATCAAATCACAAATAATTATCAAATTTCAAGCTCCAAAGTTTAGAATTTGAAAATTGGAATTTATTTGGGATTTGTAATTTGAGATTTGGTGCTTAATTGTTGGTGGGCGGTATAGGGATCGAACCTATAACCTAACGCACGTCAAGCGTTCGCTCTACCATTGAGCTAACCGCCCTCTTAAGAAGCTATCTCGGGCAAAATCGTTTCTATGGGCTTGTCCTCTTCCAATTTGATCCCCCGAACTAGCTCCTGGAAAGCTAAAGCCCAACAGACTTGGGTAAACACCAATGCAACTGGGGCGCTAAGTAAAAAAAATACGGCCACCGCTGCCATAATTATATTACCATAAATCTGGATAAATACAACTGCGGCTAAGACAGGAAGAACAGCCTGAATCACAAACAATACCAGGCTTAAAATCATCAGAGTTGCCCAGTATTTGGCAATTAAATTCAAAGCGGATGTCAAACTGTCTTTCAGTTTTAGATCATAAAACACGGCAAACAAACAGGCCAGCTCTGTCGCAGCAAACAAATTTAAACCAATCGCGGCATAGATCAAGCTTAAAAATAACTGAGTGGTTTCTGTCAACTCCGGCTGAGATAAAATTATGCCAATCACCACCAAAACTGCAGCCAGCAACACCAGCACTCCTGCAATCCGTACGGCAAATTTTCTGCCGGACCGAAGGGACGAAACAAAGCCGGTTTGCCGCTTAAGCAGAATTTCTCTGCTAGCCACAATTAGGCCGGCCTTGGCCCGGAAACCAACAAATAACATTCCCAACAGCAACAAGGTTTCCGGCCAACTCCCCCCTTGGTTAGCCAAAGAGTTCTCGTCGCCGTTGGTCAAAAAAAATATCAGCGCCAACGATAGAAACAAAATAAGGCCGTAAACATACAAAAACCGGTAAGTTTTCGTAGCCGCCCAGGCCTGCCTGAAAATTTTTTGATAGGACAACATACTTACGCTTAAGTAGAGACAACTGAAGGCAGACCCCGATCCAATTCTTGCAGACCTTTCTTGACCAGTTTTTCCTTAGGCATGACATCCACCAGCAGACGTTCAAAATCTTCCCGTTCAATGGTCTCAACTTCAATCAATTTCTTGGCAATCAATTCCAGATACTTCTTGTACTTCTTGATGATGTCCAGCGCCTGCTTGTAGGCCTTGTCAATGAAATTGGCCACCTCTTCGTCGATTTTGGCCGCGACCTTCTCGGAATAATTTTTCTGCTCCGCGATCTCACGGCCTAAAAAAATCATGTCATGGTGCTCGCCGAAAGTCATGGGCCCTAAATTTTCCGACATGCCATAGACCGTAACCAGTTTTCTGGCCAGGTTCGTGGCGACTTTCAAATCGCTGGATGCCCCCGTGGTCAATTCATTGAACACCAGTTTCTCCGTGGCATAACCGCCCAATGACACGGCTAAATCTGCCAAAAATTCCGACTTGGAATGCAAGTTTTTGTCCTCAGTCGGCAGTTTCATGGTATAGCCGGCCGCGCGGCCGCGGGAGACGATGGAAACTTTATGCACCGGATCAGCGTGCGGCATGACCGTGGCCACCAAGGCATGCCCGGCTTCATGCCAGGCCGCGATTTCTTTTTCTTTCTTGGACAAAAGATGGCTTTTGCGCTCAGGTCCCAGCATGACTTTTTCAATCGCCTCGATCAACTCAAGCTGTCCCACCTCGCGCATGTTTTTTCGGGCTGACAAAATCGCCCCTTCATTCATTAAATTCGCCAAATCCGCGCCGGAAAATCCCGGCGTGCGTTCGGCGATCACGCGCAAATTGACTGCCTTGGATAGAGGCTTGTTCTTAGTATGGATCTTCAAAATCGCCTCGCGGTCGGCAATGTCCGGATGGTCCAGCACGACCTGCCGGTCAAACCGACCTGGCCGCAAAAGCGCCGGATCCAAAACATCTGGCCGGTTGGTGGCGGCAATGACAATGACATTGGCATCTTGCTCAAACCCGTCCATCTCCACCAAAATCTGATTCAACGTCTGCTCGCGCTCGTCATGCGAGCCGCCCAAGCCGGCACCGCGCTGCCGGCCCACCGCGTCAATTTCATCAATGAAGACAATACAAGGCGCATTTCTTTTGGCTTTCTTAAACAAATCCCGCACGCGGGAGGCCCCCACCCCTACAAACATCTCCACAAATTCCGAGCCGGAGATATGGAAGAAAGGCACGTTGGCTTCCCCGGCTACAGCCCGGGCCACCAAAGTTTTACCCACTCCGGGAGGACCGAGCAGTAGAACACCTTTGGGGATGCGCGCACCAAGAGAGAAAAATTTTTGCGGGTAGCGCAAAAATTCCACAATCTCTTTCAATTCCTCTTTGGCTTCCTTGATCCCCGCCACATCGGCAAACGTCACGCGTTTTCTGCGATCGGACTGCTCCATCAGTTTCGCGCCTGACTGACCGAAAGACATGGCGCGGTTGTTGCTTCCCTGCACTTGCCTCATCAAAAACCAGATGAAGGCGGCAATCAGCAAAAACGGGACCAAAAACGGCAGGATGGTGGAGAACAGCAGCGAAGAAGCGCCGCCCTCTTTCACCTCAATTTTGATTTCTTTGATTTTGGCCGGCTCCACTCCGTAATTGTTCAAAGTTTCACTCAAAGCCACTTCCCGCTCTTTGTTGGCCCGCTGTTTGGCGCCGTCTTTCAAAAAAACCAGCAACCTGTCGTCCGAGACTTCGATTTTTTCCACCTGCCCGGCATTGACCTCTTCCGCTATCTGGGAGATGGACACTTCCGGCACCCCCTTGTCCTCGGTCTCAAAAAAGCTGAAAGCCCCGGCCACGACCAGGAAAATCGCGATAATAAACAGAATGTTTCGAATAAAACGATTCATGTGGTTTTTAATATAATCATTTGCTAAAAAATTTTACGTGAAAACCAGCCTGCTGTCAATGGTGCCTGGGGAGAGATTCGAACTCTCAATCCTTTCGGAACATGGTCCTAAGCCATGCGCGTATGCCAATTCCGCCACCCAGGCATGCATCTGTTCCAATTTTAACATAAAAACGAAAAGCCCGAGAGCTGTCCGGTTAAAGACAACATACCTCGGGCCTACTACTTGCAAACTTGCCATGATTAGAACGACGCGACGGGGACGGATCCGGACTTGTCCGGCGCGGCCATCACCACGTCTTCGGCGATCAGTGCCTTGCCGCCGGTGTTGGCCGAAGGGGGCGAGTCTTTCGCCCGCCCTTTGGTATGCTCGCCCACCGTGGCCGTCAGCCTGTCTGCCTTCTGCAGAGCTTCTGACAGCAAGGCGACATGCTCTTTGAAGATCTGAATGGTAGGGTCTTCCAGACCGACAAAGGTCTGCAGACTGACCATAATAACAAATTCGCCAGTCTTGCCACCCAGTTTGAGAGTGACTTGGACATCGAGAATCTGGATGAACCGCTTGATCGCGGAAATCCAGACCGAATCCCCCAACGGGCACGCCTCTACATCCTGGCTGGACTGGTCTGACCCCCACAGGATCGTCCCTGACCCTGGGATGAGGTAGGTGATGCAGCCCTGGACGGTTTCAGCCGCCAGCTGCTCGCCAGTCAGCGCCCGCTTATCGTCGTTGCGCTTAAGCTCGCGCTTGCGCAGTTCAACGACGATCCGGCGGACATCGAGGTTTATGGTCACCTCGGTCCCGTCAGACAGCGTGACCCTGATGTTGTCCGTGGTCCAGAGGCCGACATGGCCCTTGCTGGTGCGCTTGAACACGAGGTGCGCCCCCAGCTTGCGGGCCACCACCGGCGCGTACGAGTTGTCCGCGTCCGGCTGCTTGGCGCTGATGATGGCGAGCTTGAGCGTAATCTGAGTCCCTGGGATTTTGAACTCATCCCACTGGATCTGATTCTTCGCCACCATGTTCAGCATGCAGGTATAAAACCCGATGCTGTCAGCCAGATCCACGAACAGATCCTGGAATGTCGCGTGCGCTACGAGCCGTGCCACGTCTGCCATGGTCTTCGGCAGCGTTTCAAGCTTTGGCATCAGCACTGCTGGCAACTGAAGCGTGCGCCTGCACAGTCCTTCCCACACGCGCCAGCGCTTCTTGACCATGTTCGGCAGTTCACGCGACCCCACACCCCGGTTCCGGTCTGCCCAACGGGTATACCGAACCAGATCGTGAAGTGCCGCGATGAACGCCTGGCCGAGCTGCTTGCTGAACCCCAACAAGACGCCGACCTTTTTCATGACCAACTCTGCAGCACACGTATACTCCCCGCGGCCATGCTCGTCCAGATCGCTGCCGCCGATGCCAAGCAGATACACCCCATGCTTCTCAAGCTCCTGCCAGGACACAGCCCCGGCCAATTCCGCAGGCAATTCAACGCCTGCCTCCCGGAGCTTCTCGGCCGTGATGTCGTCGGGGTTACCGACCTCGACGAGCTCTGCCTGGGCCATGCCAGACATAAGCAAGCGCAGCTGCAGTTCGCCGACAAACTCATCGTTGTGCCGACGCCGGTGGGTCACGATCCATCGCTTCATGGAATTCCTCCAGTTTTTTCAAAAAGTGTGCAACGAGAAACTGCATCACCCATATTGCGGGCAACAGGAAAATCTAGCACATCTTGACATTTCTGTCAATATCTGCTAAGATACGCGGTCAATCATGCCTGTCTCGCCAAAGCGCAAGCGACGGCGGAACTGCCTCCCTATTTGTAGCAGGGAAAGCGTGATAGATCTTTGACAACGTTAGTTCGCTGGGATTGTTTTGTGTCGAGTGGAAACATTCGGCATGAGGCAATCTCGCGTTTAGATCTCACAAACACAGATCCCGCGATGCGGGGGAGGACAGTCATGGCAGATGATCGCAGAGATAATCGCCGCGATCGCGGCAATGGCCGCGACAAAGGTCGCGGCAAGGGCGACAAGCCCAAGCAAGACCCCAGACCAGTCCTGAAGGTGTCTGGGGTTCAATCACAGGTGTTCGTTACGGTCACGGTTCCCGGCAAGCCCCAGCCCGGCGCGCTCGTCACATTTGGCGCCGGTCCCGAAGGCAATGCTGAACGGAACCGCGTGAAGATCGGCGACAAGCCGGTTGCCGTGCGAGTGGAAACCGACGGCGTGGCCCGCGGCATGATCGACATGTCCAAGGGCTCGTCGGACGCCACCCACATGGCCGCGTGCTTCCAGGGCCGCTACTCCGAGCCGGTTGAAATCCCGGCCGAGGGCGAACCGAAGAAAGAGACAAGCGGCAAGAAGAAGGCTCGTCTCAAGGTTCTGCCGGAAGGCGACCAGGACTCCATGGATATGAAATACGCCATGGAAATCCTGACCTACGATGAGAAGGGCGAAAAACCAACGACGGGAGTGGTCGAGTTCGCCGCGAGCGAGAGTGTCACGCTCGTGAATCGAGCCGCTAATACCATCCTCGCTACCAACGTCAAGTTTTTCACCCTCAACGTCGGAGCCAACGGTCGCCTGCTTCTGGAAGTGCAATACTCTGGACTGGAGTGCCGGATCAGCTTCCGGCATGCGGAAACCGACGAGCGAGCGGATAAAACCCTCGCGTTTCTCTAGGGAGACTGACATGGCTTCAATTCGCGATTGGATCAACGCTGATGTCATGGTCCACAAGGTCCTGGACATCATCGTCCAATTCTTGTCGGACCTCGGCGCCGAACACGTCGCCCGGACCTTCTTTAGGGGCGGCTTTCAGCCTGCTGACCGCGCCCTGCTCGAAAAAGTCACCAAGCTCGCGGCTGAGGGCAAGCGCGGTGAAGCGGCTGAAGCGTTGCGGCCCAGGCTGAAGGGCTTGGGACCCGAAGACGAGTCCATCATGGACTCGGACCGGCTGGCGTTGTACCGAATGGCTCGCGCCCTCGGTGCAGCCAGTCCAGTCGCCCTCGCGCAGCTTGCCGCCTTGGACACGTTCCTGGCGGCACTGCCGGATGATGTGCGGGCCAAGCAACGGCTGCAGCACACCATCGAACCCAACCGCGCGGTGCGGCGCGCCAACCTCATCCAGCTCGCGCTCATGCCTGACGACGCCGCGCGCGCCGCGTTTCTGCGCGGCGGCGGCGCGTTTGAAAAAGGCGACACGGAGAAGTTCATCGAAGCCCTGGAAGCATGGGCTTCGGCAAGGAACGCCGAGACGCGAGCGCGGATCGCTCTGAAACTCGCTCGCTGGCGAACACCCTTGCCCGCCTTTTCATTCTGGCATAGGTGGTTCAACTTCAACCCCTTCAAGTAGTAGGATAGGAGACGATAACCATGGCCCAACTGCTGCTTCTGTTGCCCGAGTGGTTGCGCAACCTCTTCCTGGGGGTTGGCAACTGGACGCGGGAACACATCCACGAAACCGTCCACGTCCTGTTCAGGGCGCTGATTCTCAACGTCGGCCTGCTCGGGCTGGGACTGCTCTTGGCTCGTGTCGGATTCGCCGGCGATTGGCTATGGCTGATCGGCACGGGACGGTTTCTCACCGCCTTGGCCGGAATGCTGGCTGCCATCCTCTGGCTGTACATGTATGTACGGCTGTGGGTGTTGGCACAAGCAGGTATAGTCGGGGACACGGCCTTGATCGAATCGGTCAAGCAAGTTTCGAGGCCGCTGCCTGACAAGCCGATCGAGCTGCCGGAAATCTTCACGCAAGCGCGGGCCGACAAGGCCCTGCGTGCCGTGATGTCCGGCCTGGCCGCCGTAGCCGCGGGAAGCGCCTATGCCAGCCTGGTGCCGGTATTCACCAACCTCTCGCTATTCTTCGCGCTGGTGACACTGGCGTTCGCCACGGCATTCGCTATCTGGCCAAGCCCGGAGCAAAACCCGAGGCCAGTCGCGCGGAAGTGGCTCATGGTTCCTCTGGCGATCATGGTCATCTGCACGGTGTCGTTCTTCCGTCCGTTTGACGGCAGGCGCAACCTGCGGGTGAACTACGCCGAGGGTGAAGCTAGGCTTTCGACCGCGGAGTACGAAGCCGCGGGCATCGAACGCCTGAGCGAGGAGCGAAACGCCATTCTAGCTCGGTTGCCGAACCTCACGGCCGCTGACCAGACGCGCCTGTCGGAGATCAACCAGCTGATCGCCGACATCCAGGCAGGCCGCTACACCAACCGGCCGAGCTCCTGGGACCTGGTCTCGGTCAAGGAGGCCTGGCAAAGCGCCAAAACGCCCGAGTTGAGCGAGGAACTCGTGGTGTTTCTGATCATCACGCTGCTGCTGGGTGCCTTACTTCTGCACTTAGCGACGCGGAAGTCAGGCGCGAGCACTCACTAAGGAGACGACGCCATGAAATACATCAAGTTGTTCATGATCGCCGCTGCCCTTGGGCTGCTCGTCTGGTTCCGGATCGTTCCAGCCATCCTGCCGCCGGCTGAGGCTGGGGTCCGCGCCATCAACTCGCTGGCTGATAGCCACGAGAAGATCCGCGCACGTGAAGACAAGGCCGAAGTTGCTCCCCTCGTTGGGGGCGATGACCGGAACTTTGGGGCCGGACTCAAGGAGTTCGGCTCCAAAGACCACCTTCGGCAAGTTGATCGGCAGGCGGCGTTGGACCGGCAAAACGGCGCCATGCCGATTGCGCCCGACCCGTACGCGTTCATCCAGGCCACCAACCTCCATCCCCAGGGGTGCGTGCCGTTCAGCGAACCGGTGGTTATCTACGAAACCAGCGGGTATATCAGTTATCCGCGGTACTCGGAGCATGCCATGCACCCCGCGGACAACCCGTTCAACCCCAATCCAAATTACGAGGGGCGGGGGTTGTCGAGTCCATACGGGGTGCCGGCGCCGCCGCTTCTGGGGAAGGTCAACACTGTCCTTCCCTATCCGGACTACCAGCGCCATCTGGCGCTGTTGGTCCGAGCCACGGAGAAGGGTGTTTCTAGCGGCTGGCTGCCACTGTTGCCTAAGGTCGGCCAGACCGCGGCAATGCTGGACCCGGCCTCGTGGGGCAGGCACGGCTGCCTGGAGTTCAAAGTCAACCAGGAACCCCGGCTCCACGGGGAAATCACCGGCGGCTATCAATTCAAGTACATCGCCGCCGACAAGTATGTGGGTGTTCAGAATTAGTTAGAAGGAGGATTCTGCCAAAGGCAGAGAGCGCTGATGTTTCGCAAGAACAACAGCGCTCTTTTGTTTTGTCCCAAAAGGTACCTAAAAAAGGCATGGCAATTTTAGGTACCTTTGGGAAAGATCTCTCCACTCTCCGATCCAAGTTCGGGGTCGGTCGAGAACAAGGGCTAAATTCGCGACCATTGACATAGGCCCACTTTTTTGCTAAAATTATATGTTTCCAGGATGCTTTTTGAAAAGCGTAAGCCTGCAATTATTCCTCTCCTAGGATAGGAGGGGTTAGGGGAGGTACGGTTAAAGCATAAGCAATGTTTAGGCTTTAGCTCTACCCCCACCTACCCTCCAGCCCCCGGCGGCCAGTGAGGGAGGGAATTTCTGTTCCAGGGGAGGAATAAACCAGACCTCAACATCGCCCAAGGAGGGCCAATACCATGAAGCGTTCAATGATCGCGTTCGTTCTGTTCACGCTCACGCTCGCGGCGCCCATCTCGGCGCAGGAGCGCACGCTCCTCCGGCGCGACTACCCCCTTCCCGCCGTGCCCGCCGCAGGGATTGCCACGGTCATCCTCGAAGAGGACGGTTATGAGGTCGTCTTCGACGACCAGGTTCCCGCCGCAGCCATGTGGCAAGGAACACTCAAAGCCGGCGCCTCAGTCCTGGCCGCAGCCAATGCAGTCCTCGAGCCTTCGGGCTTCGAGGCCGTGATTGCCGGCGACGGAAAAGTGCATATCCGTCGCAAACGGACGGCGACTATGGCTGCGGTAACGGCCACAGCCGCGCGCGTCGAAGCGGCAACAGCCTCGACCTACGCCGACGAGTACACGGCGCAGACACGCAGAGCAGCGGATAACATCATCCGCCGCGAATTCGGCGACGTTTACGCCGAGCGCTACTTCGCCGAAGAGGACGCACGCCGTGCCGGCACCTATCGTAGTCCGCTGGCCCGCTACGCGGACGCGTACCCGCAACCATACTACGGCGGGTACGGCTCAGGTGGCATCTTTTCGCCGGGCGGCGGGTATGGCTATGACGGCTACTACAACCCATTCGCCTATCGGTACTTCGAAAACCAGGAAAAATACGGGTTGTTGAAGATCGACGGCCCGGACCGGTTCCTGCGAAGGGTACGCGTGCTGGTGGACGGCGCAGATGCCGCAGTCGGTTCCAAGGCCAACAACTCCTGGAACGGCGCGGTGGTGCTCGCCACAGGGCCCCACATCGTGGAGTTCGTCCGCGAGGACAAAGGCGGCCTTGTCGCCTTTAAGCGCCAGGTCAACATCATCCCGATGTCGATCCAGCGCAACCCCACGTGGCTGCGGGTCTCGGGCAATGAATTCGAGAATGCCCGCGAGCTCTACAAGTACCGCCAGCACGTATTCACGGAGCGCTGACAACGCTCCGACGCTTCAAAACAAAGAGGCCGACTCATGCCATCACAGCACGAGCCGACCTCTTTTCGTTTTCTTCTAACTATCTACCCTAACGCGGTATTGATGACGTTGACTATAACGTAAGCGAGGATGATGATCACAATACCGATTATGGCATTCTGCAAGGTCTTCTTGCCTCTCTCGGCCAACTCCTCATTGGCGCCGGACAGAATATACTGGAAACCGCCGATGATGATAAACAGGACAGCTATCAAGCCCGCGACGGTTAGCAAGACATTGAGAATCTTTATTATCAGTTCCTTTGGTCCGGTCGCGCCCCATGAAGGAAGCCTGTTTACATCACTTATGCCGGTCTGATCAAGCGGTAGTACTGCTAAAACAAAATCCGGCATGACCATAGTCAGTGTCACAAGAAACAGGAAGATAATCAGACAGATTTTTTGTGCTTTCGGTTTCATATCGGTTTATGTCGCGCCCAATGCTTTGGCAATGACGTTTACAATCACATAGGACAGAATGATAATTACCAAACCGATCACAGCATTCTTTAAGGTCTTCTTGCCTCTCTCGGCCAGCTCCTCATTGGCGCCGGACAGAATATACTGAAAACCGCCGATAACGATAAACAGGACAGCCAAAATTCCGGCGATGGTCAATAAATACAGAATGATACTTGTAGTCAGCACGGCTGGATCAGCTGTAGTGGATCCCGCGAGGCCAGGAGGCGGCTGATTATTCGGGGTGACTCGAAAAGCCAAGACTGACAATGGAACAGTCCACAGAGAAGCTATAGCAAACATTGTTTGCAATTTTTTCATTAAACCAACTCTTAGATATTTTGGCTGATGAGGGCGCTGGAGATCACGCGGACTATGACGAAGCTTAAGATAATCACGACAATGCCGATGATGGAATTGGTAATGATCTTTTTGGCCTGCGCGCCCGCCTCTTCATTGCCGGCCGCCGTGATATAGCGAAAGCCGCCGATGATAAGGAACAGCACGGCAATCAAGCCGGCGATGGCCAACGCGATGTTGATAATTTTGAGGATGAACTCGGACAACCTAGTATCCCCAGGCAAACCCGTGCCAGCCGGGTTGGGATTGGTATATTGGGCTCCCGCCAGAAACGGGCTCACCACCAAAACCAAGCTTAGCACCATGCTGGCAATTTGGGCGTATTTGATGTATTTGCTCATTTTTTTCTTTCTTAATGGTTAGTCCGCCGAAGCTTTAGCGTAGGCGGATCGACCTTTATTTTAGTATATTATTAATGACATTGACTATCACATAAGACAAAATAATCACGACTATCCCTATTATAGCATTGGTCACGGTTTTTTTGCCAGTCTCGGCCATTTCCTGATTGGCGCCCGAGGTCATGTACTGGAACCCGCCAATGACCAAAAACAGGATGGCTGCAATCCCGGCAAGGCCCAACAAAGCGTTGAGAAATACGCCGAATAAATAGCCAAAGGTGTTGTTATCGCCTCCAAAATCGACAAAAATCCCCTCGGCCGGGTTTGTGATGTGATTGGCTTGTGCCAAATTGCTTAAATTAAGCAAGGCAACAATGACGATAAAAATGACAATAACAAATTTCATGAAAGTCCGAGTAATGCACCGGCTGCTTTAATTATGACATAACTTAATAAAATTGTCAGAATGCCGGCTGCCACCCACTTCATAGCATTCTTGGCTTGCGTGGTCTGCTCTTCCTCGCCGCCGGCCGTGATATAGCGAAAGCCATTGAACACCAACATCAAAACAGCAATCAAGCCCACCACCTGCAGAAACCGTTCCAGCCAGCTTTTAACGAACACCACGAAATCATCAGTAGCTAGGGGATTGTCGATGGCTAGGCCTTGCGGATTGTTGGGGTCAGGCAGGGTGCCGACGCCAAGAAGGTGCATCATGGCATTGGTCAGCACGAATGACAGCACAGCCATGATGAAGCCATACACGGTCCATTTGAACGCGGTCTTGGCCCTGGTAATGCCTTCTGAATCGCCCTGGGAAGTGACCATGGCAAATCCGGCAAACGCCATGGCAACAATGGGAATCAGTGAAGTAAACCCGGCAAAAATAAAAATCATCTTTATGGCCAGGGCCACGAGCGTTTCTGGCGCAGGGGACACTACTCTCCCCTGACCATCTTTAGTTTCACCTATCGGATTGCAAAGCTCACTGCTGATATTGCCCGGATCGCAAGTCGCGGCAAAGGCTTGAGGGAACGGCAAGACTGAGGTTGAAGCGGGTGGCTTTGGCAAAAATTCCATGATCTGGTTGAAGTTCTTGCCGGTCATGGCTAAAACCGTGAAATTGATGAGCAAAAAGGCGATGATGATCAGAAAAAAACCGATGACCGCGTCCTTAAACGTGCCTTTGGCTTCCGTTAATTTCTCCTGGTTGCCATAAGCCGCGACCATGCCATACGAGCCCCAGAACATGAAAAACATAGCCACAATCCAGGAAATGCCCACGAAAAAGTTGATGACCCTCATGGTCAGAACAACCAAGTGCGGCAGGGTGCATTCATTATTGCTCCCTCGCTGGCCGCAGGGGACCAGGCCTGTCTCACCCTGGGCAGCAACAAAACTAAATACAGTCAACCCCAGCAAGACCAAACAAATGGAAAGAATAAATTTATTTTTCATTATCATTCTCGCAAAAAGACGTTAACTTGGGCGGCACCGTTTTTGATCGCGTCTTGCGGCTTGAAATTGCGCAAAATCACATCGTCAATCATGCGGCCAAATATCCCCTCAAATTTGCCCACATCCTTTTTGTAAACCGACTTGGCGATCAAGGCGCCGTTGGCAAACGGCCCTAAATTCTCATCCTCCTGCTGCTGGGCCAAAATGTCGCGGCGCGAGGAGGGCAGTGGATGCTTGGCGTAATATCCTTGCAGCGATTCTTTCTGGCTGATGAAATTGAGGAAACTCCAGGCCAATTCCTGATTGGCGGAAAATTTGGAAACTGCCTCGCCCCAATAGTTGGCATAATTGGCCTTAAGGAAATTGCCGCCAATTTGTGGTAAATCGGTCACCGCCCAGTTAAGCGCGGGCCCGCGGCTTTGGATGACCGGGCGCATATAAGAATATGACAGCATTAGCCCCAGGCGGCCGGCGACGAATGCGTCCACGCTTTGGTCCGAGCGCGTGTTCCAGGTGTAGGTTTTTTTGGCAGCCTGGGCGAATTGCGTATAAAACTCCAAAGCCATCGCCCCCGGATTGAATATCTCGCCGCCGGGCAAATTCTGCTGGGCGTCGAACCGCACACTGTTCAAATCATCAGCGTAAAACACGGTGCCGTTTTGGAGCATGAGCATAAGCACAATGTCCACCGCGCGGTTGATATTTTGGGATGTGCCCAGCGCTATGCCGGAGCGGTCAAAAATACCTGGCTGGGTTTGCTTGGTAATCTTGTACACTGCCGCCACCACCTCGTCCCAAGTCTTAGGCACGGTAGTGACGCCGGCGGAATTGAGGATATCCTTGTTGTAATACAAAGCCAGGGCATCAACGCTTAGAGGGATAGCGTAGATTTTGCCGTCCTTGATGAAGTCGCCGCTTACCGCGTCCACGAAAGTTTCCTTGTAGAGGCGAAAATTAATCAATTTCTCGGGAGCTGGCGAGAGCTTGTCGATGTGTTTGGGCAGCCAGTCGTTGTGGATGGAAAAAATGTCCGGCGTCCGGCCGGAAGCGATGGCGTCAACCAGTTCTGCCTCGTAGTCTTCCGCATTTTTCTTGACGAACGTGACAGTGACGTTTTTGTTGAATGATTGGAACTGGGAAATGAGGTCAGCGACGCTTTCGTTGTCCTCAAACGTCTTCCACCAGATCAGATTAATCTGTTCCCCGCTCTGCTTCGGCCCCTTACTGCCGCTGCTAAACACCAAACCCAAAATCACCAGCAAAACCAGGATCGCGCCGCCGATTATATAATATTTTTTTGGCATTTTTTTGATTTCAAATTTGGAATAAGTTGTTTTTATTCTACAATAAGCGGGCTAAAATTTCAAATTTTTGAGATACTGACCAAAATCTTCCCGCAGATCATCGTGCTTGAGGCCAAACTCCACCACGGCCTTTAAGTATTCCAATTTGTTGCCGCAGTCATAATAGCGGGAATTTTTTATTTCAATGGCGTGGACTTTTTTGCCGGCCTGCATCAGCTTGTTAACGCCATCCACATAATACAGCTCTTGGCCTTTGCCGATGGTTTCCGGGACCGAAGCTTCCAACGCGTCAAAAATATCCGGAGTAAAAATGAATCCCGAAACAATGGCCAAATCCGATGGGGCGTTGTCTGGCCCGGGCTTTTCCACAAACTTAGCAACATCAATAACGCCGTCAGCGATTTCGGCGCCGCCGACGTAGCCGTATTTTTTGGTGTCCTCCGGTTTGGATGTGCGGATGCCGGACAAAATGGTCGTGCCGTATTTTTCGTATGCGGCAATCATCTGCTTGGTCCGGGAAGGTTCGGCAGCAATGAAATCATCTCCCCACAACATAAGGACCGGTTCGTCGCCGACCACTTCCCGAGCCACCAGCAATGCGTGGCCGTTGCCCAGAGCTTCCTTCTGCCTGACATACACAAAATCGCAAAGCTCGGAAATTTTCCGCACCTTTTCCAGCAAATCAAGCTTGCCGTCCTTTTCCAGCCGCGCCTCCAGTTCAAAATGGCGATCGAAATGGTCCTCGATCGCGCGCTTATGCCAGCCGGTGACCAAAATAATCTGCTCAATGCCGGCATCCACAATCTCTTCCACTACGTATTGGATAACCGGCTTATCTACGATGGGCAGCATTTCCTTGGGCTGCGCCTTGGTCGCCGGCAAAAACCTCGTTCCAAATCCAGCCGCCGGTATTACCGCTTTTCGGACCTTCTTCATGTGGATAAATAATTAAATTGCCCCTTTATTCTAGTATCTTTTTGCTCTTGACAATAGGTGAACGATCGTTTACCATTACACCAGGAAGTTCACCCCGTTAGAAATAAACAAATCAAAACGCTTAATAACAGACTTAAGATACTGTTATTATCAAAGCTCCTGAAAATCCAGGAGTTTAGGCTCAAAAATTTCTAACGGGGTAAAAACGAAGAAATCGGTGCCATTCTGCCGCCGCCTTGAGTGACACTGATTTCTTCGCCCTCTTCCTCTCCCCCATTTCCCATTACCCCCTTTACACCCCTTATTCCCTTTTTTTATGAACCCCTTAAGCCCCAAACAACAAAACCTTCTCGACTTCTTAAAAGACCAGGTTCAGTCCACTGGCCTTCCTCCTTCTCTTTCGGAGATCGCGCAAGCCTTAAAACTCAGATCCAAAAATGCTGTCTCAAAACTTCTCAAGTCCCTGGAACAGAAAGGCTTCATCCGGCGCTCTGGCAAGGCTCGCGGCATTGAAGTGCTAAACCCCGAAGGCGAGCCGATTGGCCGGGGACTCTTAAGTGTTCCTCTGCTGGGCCGGATCACCGCGGGCATCCCAATGCTGGCTGAGGAACAAATTGAGAATTGGCTCAATTTGCCAGTCAGCTTGGTCCGCGGCAGGAGAGATGTCTTCTTGCTGAAAGTGGTGGGCATGAGCATGAAAGATGCCGGCATTCTGGACGGCGATTTAGTCTTGGTCAAGCAGCAAAAAATCGCAGACGTCGGCAACATCGTAGTGGCGTTGTTACAGGACGAAGCCACGGTCAAACGGCTGGTCAAGAAAGACGGGAAGTTTTATCTCAAAGCCGAAAACAAAGAATATCCCAATATCTACCCTGAGCATGAATGGTCGATCCAGGGGAAAGTAATCGGAGTCATTAGAAACATGGAGTAACATGTCCGAATTCGAGAAACAAAAATTCAGCTTGATGGCGGAGCTCAAAACCTTGTGCGCGCATTGCCGAAACGAAGTGGCGCACAATTGCCGCATCCAAACCATCGCTGACCAAATCAACCAACTGCGCGGAGTCCCGCTTATTGTCAACGACAGATTCAATGGGCTATTAATACTTAAATAAGGACTAACCATATGGAATTTGCGCCAGCGCTGTTTTCCACCAAGGTTTCCGCGGGACGACGCACTTATTTCTTCGACGTAAAAGCCGCTAAAAACGCCAAGCCCTTCCTCAAGATCACCCAGTCGGAAATCAACGGAGAGGAAAAGAAAAAGAGCTATCTGAATATCTTTGAGTCAGAGATATCAGGATTCGGTTCAGCGGTTCGCGAAGCAGTTGCTTTCGTCAACCAAACCAAAAAAGAGGCTTGATAAAAACAAGCCTCTTTAATGTTCAATTAACAATTTACAATTTTCAAGTAATTATCAATGGATCAAGAAAACAATAAAGGCAAAAAATACGATTTAGCCGAGAGAACTTCGGTATTCTCGGAGAACCTGATTGAATTTTGTCGATCCCTAGAAACAAATAGAATTGATCAAACCATCATAGTACAGTTAGTTCGGAGCGGAACCAGCATTGGGGCCAATTACATGGAAGCAACTAACGGGTCTTCCAAAAAAGACTTTATTAACAAAATCAATATTTGCAAGAAGGAGTCTCAGGAAACAAAATACTGGCTCCGTTTAGTATTAAAACTTTGTCCTGATAAAAAGCAAAAAATAAATATACTATCAACGGAGGTATATGAGCTACTGCTTATTTTTCAGAAAATCATTAGCTCATCAAAACGAGATAAAATTGAAAATTAATTGATCATTGATAATTGAATATTGAAAAATAAAATATGACAGCAAAAGTTTACTCTGCTACGCTTGTGGGCTTAGATGCCCAGCCAGTGGAAGTGGAAGTTGACATCTCCTCGGGCTTGCCGAAAGTGATTGTGGTTGGGCTTCCTGACACGGCCATCCAGGAAGCCCGAGAACGCGTCAAATCAGCCATCAAAAATTCCAACGCCATTTTTCCCCCAAGCCGCGTGGCCATCAATTTAGCGCCCGCTGATTTGCCCAAAAACGGCACCCATTTTGATTTGCCTATTGCCATTTCCATTCTTTTGAATTCCGGGCAAATTTTCTTTGAGCCGAAAGGCAAGCTCTTTATCGGTGAATTGGCGCTGGACGGCAAGCTCCGTCCGGTTTCCGGCATTCTGCCAATTGCGCTCATGGCCAGGAACTTGGGTTACAGAAAACTTTTCATCCCAAAAGATAACGCCAAAGAGGCCGGGCTGATTGACGGCATTGATATCATTCCCGTCACTGATCTTTATCAAATCATCGGCTATTTGCAAAATCTCATCAAAATCAAATCTTTACCTAAACCCAATTGGAACGAAATTCTCAAATCACCGGAAATTTCTTTTGACATGAAATTCGTGAAAGGCCAGGAATCAGCCAAACGCGCCCTGGAAATCGCGGCGTCCGGCGGCCACAATGTCCTGCTCTCAGGCCCCCCTGGCACTGGCAAAACCTTGCTGGCCAAGGCTTTAAGCTCGATCCTGCCGAGACTGACTGTAACCGAGGTTTTGGAAATTACCAAAATTTACAGTGTCGCCGGACTTTTGAATTCCCAAAACAACCTCGTTACCACCCGACCGTTTCGAAGTCCGCACCATACTTCGTCTTCGATTGCGTTAGTCGGCGGCGGCTCCATTCCCAAGCCAGGAGAAATTTCCCTAAGCCACCGCGGCGTGCTCTTTCTGGACGAGTTTCCCGAATTCGGTCGGGCGGTCCTGGAAAACCTGCGCCAGCCGCTGGAGGATGGAGTAGTGACCGTGGCTAGAGCCGCGGCAACCACGGTTTTTCCGGCCCAATTCACTCTAGTGGCGGCCCAGAACCCCTGCCCTTGCGGCTATTTTTCCGATCCCTCCAAGCCATGCATCTGCTCCCCTTCCCAGATCATGAAGTATCAGAAAAAAATCTCCGGCCCGCTGCTGGACCGAATTGACCTGTGCGTGGAAGTCGGCAGGGTGGAATATGACAAACTCACGGCTGAAGGGGTGGCGGAATCTTCGGACAATATCCAAAAACGCGTGCAGAAAGCCAGGGACATCCAAACGGAACGCTTCAAAAACCACTCTAAAATAAAAACGAACTCCGAAATGACCATTAAGGAGATCAAAGAGTTCTGCATTCTTTCAGAAAAAGAAAAAGAATTTTTGAAAGCCACGGTGGTCAAGATGTATCTCTCGGCTCGGTCCTATCACCGCATTCTAAAGCTTTCCCGCACCATTGCCGACCTCTCCGGGTCAGAAAACATCGCCGTCAATCATCTGGCCGAAGCAATCCGATACCGCCCAAAGGTTGAATAAACCCCGCACCAGAGCCCTGGTGCGGGATAAAAAAGAACCCCGTCTGACCCTCAAGACAGGGTGCCCAAAACGCTAACCAGGCTCTGCACGATCACCGGCGCCATAGAAACCGGAATGATTCGGCCTCCAGTCGAGCCTTCGTACTCGGTTTCGTCGTGGCCGCGAGGACGTGTGTCCCCAAACCAAATGGTATCAAACGGCTGGAGTTCACCGAACGGAAACAGCGCCATTTTCCAGCCCGGCGAGCACACCGGATGGGTGGCGATGAGCCGCACACTGGCTATGCGGTTGAGCTTGAGACGATGGGCCGTGCTGCACGAGGTCCGGCCGGTGGATAATTCGTCTTCGCGCATGAAGGCATGACATTCGGCCAAATCATTCAGGTCACAGGACACCAAAGCCGCGTCATCACCGAATATCTCTGCAACCTTGTCCAGGAAGCGCGAATCTTCCACCAAATGCACCTCGTTATTCTGGCGCAGTTTGGGGCTAGCGCACATCTGCAGCCCCATGGCCTTGGCCATCCTCAGCGAGCGAATGATCGAACCAAGATCCGGCGAATAAAACCGAACTCGGTCCTTGCCCAAAGCCGCCACGACTCCAGAGATAGCTTCTACGAACACCTTGGTCGGATCTGCAATCCACAGCTTGAGTCCGAATTCGTCGCAGAATTCTTGCGTCTTTTCTTCGGAGTGGGGTTCACAGACGACGAGATGATCCACGCCCCAACATTTGAGGTCGCGGATGAACCATCTCAGCCTGGTGATTTCGTTGTTCTTCTCCTCATGGTCCTGCCGCCGAAACGGCAGAAACCCAAGGATGAGCGTGAGCGTCTTCGCGCCATACTGCAGTTTGCACGCCTTGATCAGATCCGCCATTTCTGATCGGATCCTGGTAGTGATAGGGCACGCAAACAGCAACACGTGCTTGTCGCTGATTTTCTGCGGCTCATCCAGACAAAAGCCCGGCTCCCCATCTGACCAGGTAGAATGCCAGATGTGAGAAAACCGCAGAGTCAGACTTGCGGTGCGGTTGAGGATATTAACCACGCGCGCATGAAACGAATGATGGCCTGTCGTTCCGTAGACCATCAACTTCTCGCTGCTGATCATTGATCTCCTCCTCCAAAGAGGGAAACAGCAATCATAACAACATAGCACGAGCTATTAAATTGAGCAAACATAAAAAGCCAGCTAGCTGACTTTTGCATTTGTAATGGTGGGCATGCCTGGACTCGAACCAGGAACCGTTCGGATATAAGCCGAATGCTCTAACCAGTTGAGCTACATGCCCCCGTCGCAATATTATATTTAATTTTTGCTATACTTTCAATCCCGATGCTGGAACAGCGGCAAACAGGCGCCGATTATCCCGGCATGGTTAAGTTTGGAAACTTTAACTTTGGTCTTTGGGGGAAACTTTCGCAGGGTCCGGACTATGGCCTCAAGCTCTTTTTGCATGCCGGGAATCCGAGACCAGCCGCCACCAACCAAAATTATCTCCGGATCAACAGAGCGGACGATGACCGATATAAGGGTGCGTAAAAATCGGCGAGCGTCAGAAGCTTTGTTAAATCGTCCGGCTTTCCTGACTTCCTGCTCCAAAAATTGTCCATTCAGCAATTCAATATGCCCGATTTCTCCAGCCAGGCTGTTGCTACCTATATAAATTTGCCTGTCAAAAACAATTCCCGAACCAATGCCGGTTCCCAGAATAATCCCCACAACACTCCGAAAATTCCTTCCGCCCCCGACCACGGCTTCAGCCAGGGTGAACGCTTTGGCGTCGTTAATGACATTTACCGGAACCTTAAAGCGTTTTTCTAGCAACTTTTTCAAATTCACCGTTTTCCAATGCTTAATGTTTCCCAGCTTCTTGACCTCTCCGGACGGCAAAACTTGCCCCGGCATACCTATGCCAATGGCATCAACGCACCCATAAGAGGCGATCAAATCCAAGAGCTGCTCCAACAAATTACTGTCAGAAGTCGGCAAAACCTTGAGTTTACTTACCCGAAACCGCCGATCAACCAATCCTGCCGCGATTTTGCTCCCGCCGACATCAATACCCAAATTAAAGCTTGTCATAAAAAATAAAATTAGGTGCTTTTATTATAATCCCCCGGATTAGACACGACAATTGCAATTCCGAGAATTATATACAGATCAGCCACATTGGCCCTAAACAGAGCAAAATCTAAAAAATCACGGACCGAGTCAAAAAATATTCTATCCAACAGATTTGAAATGGCCCCGGCAAAAATCAGAACCAACCCTAAGCTAAATTTCGGATCTAAAGCTTTTCTCTCGAGATAAAAATAACCCAACAGCACTGCTAAAAAACCGCTGACCAAAAACAGATGGGGAAGATTGGAATTCAAAACCAAAAAGCCACGAGGGACGATTGCCTTCGTGACTTGGTCGAGTAAAATCAAAATTAAGAATGTTCGATACACGTGTCTGCTTCCGGTATTGCAAGCAAGCGGCCTTCTTCGATGTCATCACCCTTCACGCATTTGCCGTAAGTGCCGTCTTCGATCCGCTTGAGCGCTGAGTCGACTTTCACCAATTTCTTTTCCATGTCTTGGGTCACTGCCAGGTTGGTTTCATAGAAAGTCATCTCGCTGGCGTTCTCATCTTCTTTGGAGCCGAACTCGGGAAACCGAGGTTTGTATTCTCCTGGATACGCTCCTGTTCCCTCATTGTCTGAATCAAAGCCAAGAATCGCGCGAAGTCTTTTTTTCTCCGCCAGTAGTTTTTCTCTGTTCTGTTCAATCAGTTGCTTATCCATATGCAAATTATAACAAAAAAAGCCTCATCGGCCAATATCTTTGTGTCCTATAACGTTTTAGTGGTTACAGGACGGTATCATACCGTCCAAAATATATATTGAGTGACGAGATACCGCCCTGTGGGCGGCCTCTACTTCAAGCTTATCTCCGCCTACAGGCTTCAATTCCGACGAGGTGTTGGAACTCAAGCCTGAGGCAGAGGTAAACATTCTAGAGTAGAAACCGATAAAAATGACTTATATATCTAGTCAATTTATAAGTGCAGGTTCTTCACTGTCCTTGTGGTGGTTAACACCTAACAATTTTATTTTATGTTTGTTTTTTTTGAACAAACCTTGAATTTTTGTTTTTGTTTTACAGGCAGCTGGACTAGAACAGCTCTGACGAATAGTGGAGAACGCCTGAGGGTCAACAATGACTGTTAACTATTAACTGCCCCAAGCACACTCCGCTATTCTCTAAATAATGCTTGAATTTTCAATGTTCTACCAATAGTATAGCAAAAAAACTAAACGTTGTCAATACTAATCAGCCGCTGAATCAGAAAGCACCGCTTCTTTCGCCTTATGCCTGACGCTTTTGTCTATTTCCTGGGCAACTTTCGGGTTTTGCGCTAAATACGCCTTGGCATTTTCCCGCCCCACCCCAAGTTTCACGTCGCCGAAACCATAAGTGTTGCCGTTTTTAACTACAGGCCCATACTTTACGGCGGTGTCCAACAAATCACCGACGTAAGAAATCCCACCTTCGGAAAACATGATGTCAAATTCCGCAGTCTTGAAGGGTGCTGCCACTTTATTTTTGACGATCTTGGCTTTGACCCGGTTGCCGACGATCATTTCGCCCTGCTTGATCTGGGAAATCCTTCTGACGTCAATCCGAACAGAGGAATAAAACTTCAAAGCTTGGCCGCCGGTGGTGGTTTCGGGATTGCCGAACATCACGCCGATCTTCATGCGAATCTGATTGATGAAAATCACGGTCGAGCGGGACTTGGAAATAATGCCTGTCAGCTTGCGCAAAGCTTGGCTCATCAACCTGGCATGCAATCCCATGTGTGAGTCGCCCATTTCTCCTTCCAGTTCAGCGCGGGGAGTGAGTGCGGCGACTGAATCGACAACGATCAAATCTACTGAATTTGAACGCACCAAGGTCTCAACGATATCCAGCGCTTGTTCGCCGCTGTCCGGCTGGCTGATGAGGAGCTTGTCCACTTTCATGCCCACGGCTTTCGCCCGCTCGGGATCAAGCGCATGCTCGGCATCAATAAAAGCCGCCACACCGCCGCTTTTCTGAACCTCGGCAATCACATGCATGGCGAGAGTGGTTTTGCCGGAAGCTTCCGGGCCGAAAATTTCAATCACTCGCCCTTTGGGAATGCCGCCGACACCCAAGGCCAAATCCAACGAAATGGAACCGGTGGGGATGGCATCAACATTCATGGCCTTAGCCATCTTCAAAGTCATGATCGAACCATCCCCGAATTTATCGCGGATGGCGTTCAGGGCTGATTCCAAATTGTCTTTGTGTTCTTCTATCTTGGTCATGGGTTTATTATACGCAATTTATTCTATTTTGAAAATTCAACGTTGCGGACCACCTCGCCTTCGCGTCCCAGCTTACCCAGATTTTTGCCGTTGTATATGACCTCAGTCGAGCCGGCGTTGGCTGAAGTCAAAAGAATTTCCTTTTTTGCCGAAACGGTCTTGATTGAGCCGGCCAGCATGGTTCCGCGCTGAACCACGACCCCATCGGCTTCCAAATATATCCAGGCCGGTTCTGGACCAATATTGAGTACGACGTTGATTTCGGAGTCAGCTATCGGCTTATCGGATGGAATTTCGGCTGAAACATTGAGAATACGCTTGTTTTCGCGCTTGAATTTATTAACTGCCTTAATTTCCAGCACATTCAAGCCGGCGCTGAGAGTTAAATTCTCGTTAAATTGGCCGTTTCTGTCCACCAACACCGCCTGATTGTTGATTAACACATCCGCTCCGACTTCGGTTTTGCCCGAAACCGTAACACTGCTGCCGGCAATGGACACGTTATCCGCCGGCTCGAGAATTTCGAGAGCCGGTGGAGTCAATACCGAACGAATTTGCAGTCCGACATAGACCAACAAGACAATCACGGCCGCGGCACTTAACCCCAAAATGAAAATTTTTGGGTGTAAATTTATCCTAAAGCGCCGTTTGGCTTCGGTTTTGGGAGCTTCTTCAAAACCATGCTCTTTCTGATACTGCTCAACCAGCGCCTCCTCCGGGAGGTGATAGACTTCGGAAAGCTGTTTGAGAAATCCTTTGATATAAACTTCTGCTGGCAATTTGTTCCATTCGCCCCTTTCCAAGCTTTCCAAATAGGCTGGCTTGATCTGCGTGAGCATGCTCACGGTCCGGATGTCCAAATTCAACTTGCGCCGATACTGCCCCAAAAAATCTCCAAGCGTATCTATCTTCACCGGCTTTTGGGTAAACAGCTCTCCCATCAAAATCGCTCCTCACCTTCTTCCACTTCCTCGGATCCTGTGGAGCCGTAAACTTCGCGCGGTCTGGCACCCTCCCCAGGACCAATAATGCCCCGCTCTTCCAAGATGTCCAGAAGCCTCGCCGCACGCGCGTAACCAATGCGCAATCTTCTCTGGAGGAGCGATGCTGAAGCCTTGCCGGCATTCCTCACGGTCTCAATGGCGAGCGGAACTAAAGTGTCGTCATCGTCTTCGCTTCCTGCGGAGGAGTAATGCTCTTTTTTTGGCTTTTCCAAAATCTGCTCGTCATACGACGCTTCCACTCCCTGGTTTTTTAAAAATTCAGTCACCCGCTTGATTTCTTTTTCCGAGACATATGAACCCTGAATTCGCTTCGGTTTGCTGAGCTCAGCGGTAACATAGAGCATATCACCGCCGCCTAACAACTTCTCCGCGCCAGCCATGTCCAGAATGGTGCGAGAATCCACCTGGCTGGCCACGGCAAACGCGATCCGGGCCGTGATATTGGCTTTGATCAAGCCGGTAATGACATCCACGGAAGGCCGCTGGGTGGCCACGACCAAATGAATCCCCACAGCGCGGGCCATTTGCGCCAGCCGGACGATAGCAGCTTCCACGTCGTTCTGCGCTACACTCATCAAATCCGCCAACTCGTCAATGACTACGGCCAAATACGGCAGTTTGATCAGGGAGGATTGGTTGTACTCGAAAATGTTGCGCTTATGAACCTCGGAGAGCAGTTTGTACCGCCGATCCATTTCTGAAACCACCCACTTCAGCGCATTCACCGCCTGCTGGTGGTCAATGATGACTTTGGTCAAAAGGTGCGGAATGCCGTTGTATAACGCCAGCTCAACCCGTTTAGGATCAATGACGATTAATTTGACCTCTTGGGGTGAAGCGCGATAGAGCAGGCTGAGCATTATCGTATTGATGCAGACTGATTTGCCGCTGCCGGTGGCTCCAGCAATCAACAAATGCGGCATTCTTGAAAGATCGGAGATCATCGGGTGTCCGGCCACATCCCGGCCCAAGGCGAAAGCCAGCTTGGAAGGATGTTCGACAAAACTGGCATGACCCAAAATTTCCTTAATACCCACCAGGGCCGCGGATTTGTTCGGAATTTCTATCCCGACCAAAGCCTTGCCCGGGATAGGCAGCTCCATGCGAACCGACGAAGCCGCCAAGGCCAGCGCCAAATCGTTCTGCAGAGCTGCGATTTGGGAAAGCTTGACCCCAACCGCTGGACGAAGGGTGTACTGCGTCACCGTCGGCCCGACATTGACCTCGCCCATCTCCACTTCAATGCCAAAATCATTCAAAGTCTTTTGAATGATGGAAACGTTCATTTCGATGTTGCCCGAATCAACCTTGGTTTTGGAATCATCCAAAAGATCAAGCGGGGGAAATTTCCAATTTTTGTCAGCGATCGCTCCCGGCTTTATTTTTCTCGGAAGTCGAATTTCATCCAACCCATGAACTACCGGCCTGTCAGCAACCGTTTCCTTCACAGCCTTGTTGAATTCCCCTACGCTTTCTTTGATAAATCCTCCGGACAGCGCGGCATTGTTGATCTTAAAAGAAGCTGGCTTCCCTGTGCCAATCGAAGTTTCGGACTTTTTGCGGAACAAATCTCGGAGAGAAACGTTGAAGGTCACCAGAAACGCAATCACTATACCTGCAAAGATGACGACTAAACTAGCCGCAAACCCCATGATTTGAATCAGCGGATAGCTCAGCAATAATCCCAAATACCCCCCGCCAACCCCCTGTTTCACAAGCTCAAAGGATTTGCCCACATCTGAACGGATAACCAGCAAATGCAAAACCCCGGTTAAGGTCAAAATCAACAGCACTCCGCCGACGTAGGCATGGGTCGAAACGCTTCGTCTTTCTTCATCGTCATCTGACTGCCTAAAAAGCGCAATAACCATCATCAAAAAAACCGCAGGCACCCCGTAGGCCATCCACCCGAAAGCCAACTTCAGCACCCGCTCCAAAATTGCACCTAAAGGGCCGGCATTGCCGGTCAAACCCAAAATAAAAATTATGGAAAGAACAATAAAAAACACCACAGCTACGCCTTTGCGAGTTCCTTTTTTCAAATTGAGCTGCGGCCGCCTAAATTCTCTCTCTACTTGGTTCTTTCTTGCCATATTTTGTATTTATTTTACCATAAAATATCTAAGAATTAAATGTCGATTTGCCAGGCGTTCCCTTTGCGTATGAGCCTGCCTTTGATCTTGAACCCGGAAGCTAATTTATGCCCGCCCCCGCCCAGCGATTGGGCCAACTTCGAGACATCCACGCCCTTGTGAGGTTCTGAGCGAAGCGATCCTTTGACCTCTCCGGCGTCTTGGCGCAAGAGCAGGGCAAATTTCGCCTGGGGAATGTTGTTGAGAAGTTCGACAAATCCTTCCAAATCGTCGTCCGAGGCTCCGGCTTCTTTCAGATCTTCTTCCGTTAAGACTGAGAACACCATTTTTTTCTCCGGATCAAATCTCGTATTTTCCAAACCTTTGGCATAGGCCCGAATGGTCGAGGGTGGCTTCTTACCCATGAGCTGCACGGCGATTTTGTCTATCCTGGCTCCTTTCTTCAAAAGCTCAGCCGAGGCTTCGAGGCATTCTGACGTAGTGTTGGCGTGCTTAAACCCGCCCGTGTCGTAAAAAATTCCAGTCAAAAGACAGGTGGCAATGTCTTTGGTAATCTCCGCTGAGGTGAATTTCAAAAAATAATAAACCAATTCCGCCACTGACGAGGTGCTGGGCTCCACGACATTGACTGAAGCAAAGGCGATATTGTCAGGATGGTGATCAAAGTTTATAGTCTGGCACTGCAATGATTCCAATCTTTTCAATCCGGTTCTTTCGATCCGATTGCAGCCGAAAAATATCGCCAAGTCGAAATTCAAATCTCCCACTTCTTGCGAGACCGCTTCCCAGCCAGAGAGGAATTTGAACTTCTCCGGCATTTCGCCCCTGATGGCGACCCAAACTTGCTTCTTCAACTGAAGCAAGAACAAACGCATGGCTAACACGGAACCGAGATCATCGCCGTCCGGTCCTTCGTGCATGGTCAAAAAAATTCGGTCAGAGCTTTGAATGAGATCCCAAGCTTGCTCAAACTGCATCTTTGTCTTCATGGCTTTGTTTCAACAATTTACTAATGCGGGACACGTAGGCTTGGGAATAATCGACCACAAAGGCCACTCGCGGTACGACTTTCATGGCCAGTTTTCTATTTATGCTGCCCTGAATTTCATACAGCGATTCGGCGATTTTGGCCAGCACCATTTTTTCTGTCAGCTCGTCCGACGGCAAAATAGTAATCGAAGCTTTCGCGTGGCGCAAATCTTCCGAAGTTTCCACTTTGCTGACCGTGACCATTGCCCCCAATTCCATTCCTTGCAAAAAACGGCCCGCCTCCTGCTTGAGCAACGATGAAACTCGGTCAGTGCGCCTGCTCATCAAATAGTCCGCTTTCGAATACTCTCTTCATACGCGATCAGAACATCCCCCGCTTCAATCTTCGTTTTGGTTTTGACACTGAGGCCAAACTCGCTCCCATTCAAAACCTCTTTGGTTTTGACCTTGTTTTGCTGCAGCTCAAGCACTTCGCCGTTGCCAATTATCTTATCTCCGCGTTTAATCTCAAGTTTTACAGAGTCTTTCAGTTTCCCTTCCGCAACGTTGCCGCCAATCACCATTCTGTCTTTTTCACTCCGGAAGACAGCCAAAACCTTAGCCCGGCCCAAATCTGTCCTCAGAACCTCCGGAGTCAGCATTTCCACCACTGAACGAGTCAATTCCTCCACCAGCTCATAGATGACGCTATAGAGGCGCACCGGAACCAATCTCGCCGAGGCCAGCTTGGCCGCCTGGGGCGAAAGCCGCGTGTGGAAACCAATGATAGAAGCGGAAGCCGCTTGCGCGCGCAGCACATCATTCTCAGAAATTTCGCCGGCCGACTGATCCAGAATGTTGATCTTAACTTCAGCGTTTTTTAGTTTAGCAATAGCCTCTGCAATCGCCTCCAGACTGCCGGAAACATCCGCCTTAATGATTAAATTAAGTTCTTTCCCGGACACCTGGAGCGAACTTTTTGAAGCAACTTTCTTGGCCCGTTCGGATTTGATTACCAGCAATGCCTGGGCGGAAGCTTCAGTCAGCAAAGGGTAAGTTTTCATGATATCGCCAGTGGCAGGTAATGCAGAAAGGCCGGTAATGGCGACTGGCTGGGAGGGGAGCGCGTTTTTGACTTTTACCCCTTTCGCGTCAGCCATGGCTCTAATTTTGCCAAAAGCCCCGCCCACTGCCACGATGTCAGAAAGTTTCAAACTGCCATTTTGGATAAGTACGGTGGCCACCGGACCCAAGGTCTTCGACGCATGCGATTCAATCACCGTCCCGACCGTTTGCCCCGCAGGATTAGCCCGTAAATCCAAAACGTCGGACTGAAGCAGGATCAAATCCAACAATTCATCTACCCCAGCCCCGGTCTGCGCCGAGACTTGAGCCACTGGCACAGCCCCACCCCATTCTTCAATCAGCACGCCAAAGTCCGCCAGTTCTTTTTTGACTCTTTCAATGTTGGCGTCGGGCTTGTCAATTTTATTGATCACGACTATAAGCGGAGTTGCGGTAACTTTGGCGCGGTTGATGACTTCAATTGTCTGAGGCTTGACGCCATCGTCGGCCGCCACCACCAACACGATCATATCCGTGACATTCGCCCCACGCGCGCGCATCGCGCCAAACGCCTCATGCCCCGGAGTATCCAGAAATGTTATCTGTTTGTTGTTCCTCGTTATTTGATACGCGCCAATATGCTGGGTAATTCGTCCAGCTTCTTTCTCGACGACCTTGGTATTTCGAATTATATCCAAAAGGGTTGTTTTGCCGTGATCCACATGGCCCATAATCGCCACAACGGGCGGACGAAGGACAAAGCTTTCTGGATGTGCGCTTTTTTCCGCTTCCATTATTTCCTCCACATAGCCAAGCCCCAGCTTGACTGAGGCTTCTACGGCCTCAGCCACCTTAAACCCCAAATCAGTGGCCACGATGGCCGCAGTATCGTAATCGATCTCTTCATTGATGGTGGCCATGACCCCGTTTTCAATGAGTTTTTTTATCACTACGGTCACTTCCAAGCCCAATTTGGCAGCCAATTCCTTCACCGACAAAACCTTGGGTAGGGAGATTGCCGTATCCGTTCTTGTTTCTGTCTGCGCAACCTTTGAACCGAAGGCATTTAGAATCTGCTTAGCCAGCAGATTGTCTATTTTGTTGGCCCGGGGAGAAATAAAAAATCCGGCTGTATTGGCTTTCACCCGCAGCTGCGAGATGGGAATATTCAATTGCTTTGAAAGTGTCGAAATATCCATGACAGGTTATTATGGACTAATCTACGACAAAAATCAAGACTATTTTCTGGGCGGCTCGGACTGCTCCCACATATACCAAAACCACTTGCGATAACTCCCCGCCAAGTCTTTGCTGCGGATAATAAAAAACACCGTGTCTTCCGGAACTTTACCAATGGTCAAACCCGTGTAACTGACGACATAATCGCCAAACATACCCACGCCCGAATTGGTCGAGTACTTTTTCGGCAAAAACCGGTATTTTAAATCACCGGGAAAATATTTTGGGAAATTAGGCATTTCTTGCTTGACTTCATAATCAAACAGCTGAATGAATTTAATTTTTTTGCGGTTGGCTTCCCTGAAAAAAGCATCACGCGCCGCCTTATCTAATCTGGGGTCAAACCATCCGCCTTTGGCGCCGATAAAATAGCTGTCTTGGCCAATTCGCAGAATATCCCGCCAAATATTTTGCTGCCCCGCGAACCCGCGGTAGATAAAAGCCTCTTGCGGAGCCAGACGTTCTCTAAATTTTTTCTTCAGTTCCGGCAGAACTTTTTGCAATTGCTCTTGTTTGACTGACAGCAGCTCCACCAGTTTATCCGGGTCCACCGCGTTGTAGCGGTTTTCTTTGGTGGAAATTATTTGAAAGCACAGGCCCTTGTCAATCAGGCGCTGAATAGCGTCATAAGCGTTCCGGCGGTGGATATGGGCAAACACGGCAATGTCGGAGATGCCGGATTCGCCATGTTCCACCAGCGCTTCGTAAATCTTGGCCTCATTCGGACTTAAGCCCAGAGATTCGTAGATATTGAAATTTGACATTTGTTATTTGGAATTTGTGGTGGCCTTAGCCACCGCATGGTGGTCTTGGCCACTCTTTATGCATATTATATGCTTTCTGGCTAACAGTCAACCTCGACTGGAGCTTTTAAGGAGGAAACCCAATAGACGGTTTCAATTGGGCCATGTGTGCCCTTGCGCTTATCGTGCTTTACTCTTTGCTTACTCTGGTATTGCGCTGGATTATGCGCTCATGAGGAGGAAAACATGTATTGGATACTTGTCCGCGATTTGCTCACAGTCTACGTGATGATCGGCACGATCTTCGCTTTCTGGGTTACTGTCTTCGACTGGCGACCAAAGGGGTTCGTTGACCATTTGATCGGGATTGCCGCCTTCTTGATTATAGCCATATCATGGCCAATCTTCGTTTGGAGAGACAGATGAAAAAACTGCTCATGGCTGCCGCTCTTTCGTTCTCGCCTTGTCTGCTCTCGGCCCAAGCGTTTGATCCGCAAGTTCGCCTGCTCATGCACAGCCACGTGGTTGCGCCGGCGCACAAGCTCGGGATTGCCACCTGGACCATCCTGCCTGACGTGACGGATCGCAATCTCAAGAGCCGCAATCCCAAACGCCTGCTGTTCGTGGCCGGCCTGCTCGTCCGATCCAATACGACCAGCGACTATAACTGGCTTGAGGTCATGCCAGGAGCACTGGTGGAAATCCATCCCGTGACCAAGGCCGGCAAAATCCACATGCTGCTCAACACCCGAGCATACCTTAGCTGGCCGAGAGCAGATCTGTACCTCGAAAACCACCTAAGGTCTGACCGCCTGCTGTTCAGCGCCTTCGCCACCCGGCCGTTCAGGATAAGACGGCTAAGCGGGCGATTCGGCGGCGAGAGCGAAGCAATCGTGGGCCTCAAGCCGGAAGTGCCAAATATTTTTCTGCTCGGCCCCCGGCTAAGCGTGCGGCTGAAGCCGCCCTGGCTGAATGTGGCCACCGCCGTTTACTTAAACCAGGACGCTGATCTGGTGTGGCGGACTTACCTCAAGTCCGGCAAGTGACCCAACCCCTGTTTGGAACAATCTAGACAGGGGTAATTTTTTATAGAACAAAAAATCCCACTTATGGGGATTTTTTGCTCTCTCGAAAAAAATTTTTATTTTCAAAATTATTCGCGGTCTCTGCTGGAAGCGACTTTGATTTTCTTAGCTTTGGCTTTGGCCGCCTTGGGCAGGATCACGGTGAG
>Ga0155010_115_pt1 | contig 5166 bp, 4 predicted proteins | sample RifCSPhighO2_01_FD_105978 | JGI IMG/M metagenome (GOLD analysis project Ga0155010, IMG submission 105978) | Candidatus Doudnabacteria bacterium RIFCSPHIGHO2_01_FULL_46_24
GCTCCGGCCTAATCTTTCGGTAGGTAAACTCCGCGATTGGAGTTCTGAAACGAGCCGTCTTCCTGCCGCATGCGGATGTAATGGAATACACGCCCTCCGGAATTAACCCGTAATAAGACAGGACGGATTCAAATGAGACGTAGGAGGGCGTGTAAATCCGATTTGCAATCAAAAAAAGTACCTCCTCATTCAGAACCGTGTCCGAAAACATATAGTGTCCACGGCGAATCTTCTTTATGTACTTCTTTTCCACCCATGTGCTCAACTGCCGCCTATGGAACGATGCTTCAATCTTGCGAATGTCGGCTAGCGAAAAGACTGGAAAGTCCTTTAGCCGGCTCTTTAATTCCTGATACCTCATATTTCTGAAGAGTGCTATATTTGTCACTCTTCGGAAACAGAATAGCATCTGAATGCAAGTAAATCAAGTGTGTCGTGTTGATAATCGCGAATGTAATACTGCACCAAAGGTAATGAGTTCCCCACCCAACAAATTGAGCTCCTACTTTGATTTCATGTGGGGTCTCGGGTCCAAGACTCCGGATTTGGGTTGAGGGAAGACTCGCGGGTACATGTCTCTGCGGGTACGGGGTTTCGCTTGCTAGTGAACCCCTGAAGTCTCAGCCCGCCGGCTTCCGAACCCCCGCATATGCACGTACCCGACTCGCTGGAGTTGATAAAAGATCGATTCCTCCCTTCATGTAGCCACTTTTGCAGATGTTTGGTAAAGAGTAATGGCCTGTTCTAACAAATTGTCCTGTACGATACCAACATCTGTCTCTCCTTTTATCTCCCTCATCCCAACGAACACGAAATTGGTCGGGACTTTCAGAGAAATCTTTTTGCTTACTAATAGCGTCCGTACCTGCGAGTCATCTATGTAGAGCTTGCCTTTCAGACAATCCATCACGGTCTTTGACATGTTATCAATGTCTCGACCCTCGTATTCTTTCTTACTTGCAAAAAATTGCATTATGGAAATGAAAACCTCCTTTTTAGAAGGAAAAGTGAGAGATTTAAGTACCTCCGATGTTATCGTTTTTTCTACCAGTGTCCTGAAGGCGGTTACCTTTTGACCCTCGCGGTCGTCGAGTTGCTTGGAGGGTATAATCTCGGTAAGCCCGAACTTATAGTCGAAGGGTTGGGCCATTTTTCTTAAGATTTACGATCGCGGGCACGAAAATGTACACGGGTCCTCACGGGCGCTTTTTCTGTTGCAGTAAAATTCACTCGCTCGCCATCCTTAGTGTAGAAGTTTATATGCACCGGCTTATTTCTATACTGTGTTGCTATAAATGTGACATTTTTCTTAGCCATACACTCCACGATAGCAGAGAAAATGCAATCTTTCAATCAAGCAAATGTTAGGACACATCTCCAACATCCTAAGCGCCTACTTTGATTTCATGTGGGGCCTCGGCTCTCGCACGCCGGATTTGGGCAATTAAATTTCTCTGTAGTGGGTGGGAGGAACCGGTTTTGTTTTTGCTCGCCAGTATCCAATTATTCTTATGCTAGTGTTTTGCAAAAGACTGCAATAAGACTTGGCGGGAATTTTGTTTTTGCTGGGCTAGGTTATTGCGTCGCGAATAGTATCTAATTCGTCAGGTCTCAACCTCTTCCTTATTTCCTCACGCCCCCTGAATCGATGTCGCTTGACTGTTCCCTTGCTAACACCCATTTGAGTCGCCACGCCCTTCTCTGAATTTTCATCAGCAGTGAGCTCCATTGTTTCTCTCTGACGTCGTGGCAACCCCCAATAATCTCCATGAGTTTTTGTGCCGTTCTGCGTTGGTCCAGAGCATCTCCCAGCTCTACAGAATTTCCAGCAATTTCAGGGGCATTTTGTGCCGCATCTCTACTATCCTCTAAGTTCTTGCTGGCATGACGCCCGAGGCTACTGTATGTGTTACGTAAAATGGTAGCTGTCCACATCTGCATCTTATTCGTCGTTTCTGGATCGTTCAGATTATCTCGGAACTTATCTCTGTCCTGCATTGACTTAACCAAAGTGGTTTGTAAAAGTTCATCCGCTACATATGAATCTCGCGTTAATTGCTTCGCTACCCTCTTTAGGTTTGGAATGCATGCCACAGGGGCTTTATCAAATTCCTGTTCGCGCTCTACAGGCTTGCGTACTTATAACGGACTTCTCCGTCTTGGTTCGGAAGATTCTCCCATCGCATCAGTATACCAATTTTACTGTCAGTCGCGCTTCGGAATGTAGAATGGCTTGGAGAGTTTGGCCCGCAGCTTTTCCGCTTTCTTTTTATTCCGCGAGACGATAAATTTTGTTTTTCCTTTTGAACGGATGATGTCCTGCAATTGTTTTACAACTTCCGGTGTCGCTTCGGTGGCGGTTGCATAAAAGCGCTCAATCACTTTCGCTTGTGCCGCATCAATCCATACCTCAATTATGTAATCGGCAATAATATTCACGTAGTAATTATCTTGCGGGAACATCGGCGACTCGCGCATGAAATACTGGCTTCGTTTGCCATCAAATTCTTTGCGGATGAGTTTGTCTAGTGGGCACTTACCTCCGACCACCATAAGATACTGCCCGCCTTTTTTGATAAGAAAATCCCGCAATGCGCGCTCGCTTTCCGCTCGCGCTATGAAGAACCAATCGTGCGGATTGTAGGCGAGCCACGGCATCTTCGGATGCGCCTCCACGAGCAGGAGAAGCGAATGTATCCAAAATGCATCTGTCGCATTGGTGTTGTGAAATTCGTACCGGATATTTTCGCCATCCTCTAAACTCAAGAAGCTCCCGCTCCGGCTCGCACTCGCATAGAAATGTTCCGCAAGCGTGACGAACGATTCTACATTTGTGAGCCATGTCACATTGAGCGAGATTTGTTGTTTGTGCTTCAGCACGACCTCGGCTTGGATAAGTTTCCGCAGTACCGCATACATGCCCTGCTTGGTAGTCCGCGGGCGCTCTTTTTGCAGAAATTTCAGAAGCTCGCCGGTAAAAAGAGGTCCCTTTTGCAGGTATTCAATCACATTTTGTTCAAGATTTTTATGTGCTGAAAAAAGCATATTTTGCTTTAGAAAAGTAAACGATTCGTTTACTAACACGCAAGATAACCCATATTCTTTGCGGTGTCAAATCCTACCTGATACAAAGATCTCTAACTGATTGCTTTGGGATTTTCTCGGAGGTCAGAGTAGGTCATTGAAATTAAGGAGGCAATAGTGGAAAGAGACCGTTGGAAGAACCTAGCGCCAAAGTTGGTTCGGCAGAGGGTCATAATTGAGGGTACTACCGAGAAAATCGTAGAGCCAGAACAAATCAAGTCGTATCTGCAGGCTCTAGCCGACGTAACCAAGATGGAAGTCCTGTCTCCGCCGGAAGCTCATTCGGCTCATGATATGGGATACGGCGGGTGGATACATTGGAAAAGTTCGGGCGCGGCATTTTACAGCTATCCGACCGATCTCCCGCTTTTCACTGTTGACTGCTACACCTGCAAGCCCTTTTCCGCTGAAAGCGCGGCGGAATTCACTCGCAAATATTTCAACGCGATTGAGTTGGTCTGGCAGGAGGTCAAGGTGTAACGAAAATTCACACCGCGCATGGAAACCGCGCGGTGTGAAACTCTTTTTGTTTTTGTTTTCAGAGCCAGTGCAAGACCTGCGACTAACACGAGAACAATGATTATTTACAGCTCTCTAGAGCGGTATTGGAGAGCTTCCATCATGTGACTGGGTTCAATTGTGTCGCTTCCGAAGAGGTCGGCGACGGTGCGGGCGAGTTTGATGGTGCGGTGGTATCCGCGGGGCGAGAGCTTGAGGGAACGAGCGGCGCCTATGAGCGCACTTTCCGCTTTTGGCGACAATTTCGCCAGTTCGTCTATTTGTTTTGATTTCATATCTGCGTTTGTGGACATGCCCCTGGTATTTTTGAAACGTTCGTTCTGTCTTTCGCGGGCGGATAGAATATTCTTGCGTAAAGCTTCCGTTTCACCGGCATCTTTCCGCTTGCGCATTGCCATCGCTTCGGGCGCGATGTCGCCGACCGAGACCCACATGTCAATTCTGTCGGCGACGGGGCCGGAGATTTTGCGGCGGTATTTTTCTACCAGATGTGGCATGCATTCGCACCTAGTAGTTCCCCAAAATCCGCAGGGGCAAGGATTTAGTGCGGCAATCAGCATGAAGTTTGCGGGGAATATTGCGGAGCCTTTCACACGTGAAATTGAAACCACTTTATCTTCCAGCGGTTCTCGCAATGCCTGCACTACGTCGCGGTGGAATTCCGGAAATTCGTCCAGAAATAAAACGCCCCTGTGCGCGAGCGTCACTTCCCCGGGGCGCGGGCTGGAGCCTCCGCCGATTAACGATGCATATGAAGAAGTGTGATGTGGGCTTCTAAACGGCGCACGAACAATCGCGCGCCCTTCCGATGTTCCAGCGAGAGAATGAATCATTGTTACTTCAATTACTTCTTCCAAAGAAAGCTCGGGCAAGAGCGCAGTGGCCGCGCGCGCGAGCATTGTTTTCCCCGTGCCAGGAGGCCCGTAGAGCGCGATATTGTGCCGGCCAGCGATTGCGATTTCCAATCCGCGCTTCGCGCTTTTTTGCTCGCGGATATCGTCAAAAATAGGCCCGTCTATTTCGCTCTCGCTTGTGCGCGACTTTTCTTTTTTAATATAGGGCGCGATAAGTTTCTTTCCGTTCAAGTGTTCCACTAATTCTTTGAGCGTGCTTACGCCGAATAGCGTAATGCCTGAAACGAGAGATGCTTCCTCCAAATTTTCTTCCGGCAGGAAAAATTCTTTGAGATTTTTGTCGCGCGCGGTGATTGCAATTGAAAGCGCTCCTAAAATTCCGCGCACTTCCCCGTCAAGTGCCAGTTCGCCTGCGAATATTTTGCCCGCAGGATTAAATTTCACTTGTTCCGATGCGGAGAGAAAACAGAGCGCCATCGGAAAATCAAAAGCCCCGCCCTCTTTCTTCAAAGTGGCGGGAGCGAGCGAGACCACGATTTTTTTGTTGCTTTTCTTGGGAGATTCAAAATCGCTGTTTTTTATTGCCGATGCCATTCTGTCCTTCGCTTCCTCCACGGATTTGTCGGGAAGGCCGACGATTGAAAATGCGTGCAGGCCTTTCGCGATATCTGTCTCCACAGAGACGACATGCGCGCGCGGGAGCGCGGGC
>Ga0155010_110_pt1 | contig 4725 bp, 3 predicted proteins | sample RifCSPhighO2_01_FD_105978 | JGI IMG/M metagenome (GOLD analysis project Ga0155010, IMG submission 105978) | Candidatus Doudnabacteria bacterium RIFCSPHIGHO2_01_FULL_46_24
CAAAAACCGCTGATGATTCCAGAGAAATTTTGGGTTATTCGACCAGCGCGTACCAAGAACTTAATGCTGCCTCTGAAGAGTTGACATCGAAAGATTTTGATTCGGCTTTTCAATCGTTTACTTCCGCTCAAGAAAATTTGCTTCGTGCCCAGGAGAAGCTGTCGCAGCATTCAGTTTTGGGCGGAATTGTCCCACAGGCTCTGAGCGCTCAAAATGTATTGAAAGGCGCTTATTTGCTATCATCGGCCGGCATGAATTTATCCGAAGGGCTTAGATTGTTTGAACGGCTTGAGGTTTCGGATCAAGGCGTTGTAACAGAAAATTTCAATGCAGTTTTGTTGGAACATAATTTGCGGCTCCAAAATGCGCTTAGGCTCCTAGAGCAGGCTTCCACGCATTTTGAAAAGGCCTCGGCTTTACCTGGTGAATACCAATCGGTGGTTACTGAAGCGGAGGCGCAGGTCGCAAAGCTTCGTTCGATTCTGACTCAACTGACTTCCTTGGAAGATTTATATCTTTCCTTGTTTGGTCAAGGGCCGAAAACCTATTTGTTGGTATTTCAAAACTACGACGAGGCGCGGGCCACGGGCGGGTTTATTGGCACATATGGCAATCTGAAAGTCGATGGTGGGAAGATTAAAAAACTCAAAGTCGCGAGCATTTATGATTTGGACGGCAGTATGACTGAAAATATTGCCGCTCCCGGCCCGCTTCAGCCTGATATCCAGAAATGGGGCATTCGTGATGCGAATTGGTTTGTTGATTTTGAGCAGTCTGCAAAAAAACTTTTGTATTTTTACGAAAAAACTTCAGAAACAGCGGATGGGGTGATTGCCCTGACTCCGAAGTTGTTCGAAGAGATTCTGAAATTGACCGGCCCGATCAACATGGCCCAATACGCAGTCACTCTCACCGCCGACAATTTTCAGAATGTGGTCCAGATGAAGACATCCAAGGAATATGACAAGGAGCTCAACCAACCCAAAAGATTCCTGTCAGATTTCGCCCCAATCCTGCTCGAGCGTTTTTCTGATTTCAAACAAGATGATTGGCTTGATCTTTTTCAAATTCTCAATGACAATATGAAATCTCGCCAAGTTCTTTTGTACAGCCGCGACGAACAGACACAGCGCAAAATCGAGAGTCTGGGTTTTGCCGGCAAAGTCATCCAGACCGATGGCGATTATTTGATGCTGGTCAATTCCAACTTGAGCGGAACCAAAACGGATTTAGATATTGACACTAAAGTCAAATTTGTATCTACGCTTTTATCAGATAATACCGTGGTTAATCAACTTTCTATTACCAGGATGAATACCGCCAACGAACGAAATTTGAATTACCTGCGGGTTTTGGTGCCCCAAGGCAGTGAGATAGTTTCAGTCTCAGGAGCATCCGAACTTCCTCACCTGCCGTCCACTGCCGCTAATTTCAGATCTGATTCGGATTTGCTTGACTGGGACCAGGGCGAACTTAAATGGAATAAGGTTTTTGTAAGAAAAGAAGCCGGCAAGACAGAGTTTGCAGTTTGGTCAGAAATACCCCCTCAGGCCGAATCAGAGCTTAATTTTGTCTATATTCTGCCCTTCAAGGTCAAACTAAGCTACGATATGCTCATCCAAAAACAGCCCGGAAGCATCCCTCTTAAGTTTATCCATGAGATGAGGTTGAATGGCGTAATGCCGGTTTGGACAAGTGACAGAGTGAGCGTCAGCGAGGGTTCACTAAAATATTCTTCCCTATCGGACCGGGACGATTATTGGGCCGCTGTTTTATCACATGACTGAATTAGGCAAAGCCACAATTATCATTGGGTTGTTTTCGCTGTTGTCCAAAATTTCAGGTCTAGCGCGGGACGCCATTTTTTCTCATGAATTCGGGACTAATAAGGTACTGGATGCATATTTTGCGGCATTCCGCATTCCAGATTTTTTATTTAACTTGCTTATAGCAGGTACGGTCACTGTGGCGTTTATTCCCATATTCTCCGAATATTTTCATAAGGACAAAAAAGAAGCGTGGCAACTGGCGTCCAATATCTTGAATGCTACCGTTCTGGCGATGGCTGGACTTGCTTTTTTGGCCTTGATTTTTTCAGTCCCTCTGATGAAGCTGCTCGCTCCGGGGTTTAGCGGTGAAACTTATGAATTGACCTTGAAATTCACCAGGATACTTCTATTCTCACCAATTTTCCTGGCCGGCTCTGCAATTACCGGCAGCGTTCTTAACAGCCTTAAGAAATTTGCTCTTGTCTCCGCAGTCCCCGTTGTTTACAATCTGTCGATTATTGGCGGAGTCCTGTTGCTGTATCCGAAACTGGGACCAATCGGGCTGGCCTGGGGCGTGGTGGGCGGTACTTTGTTATATTTTTTGCTTCCCCTGCCGCAATTGTTTCGCTCAGGTTTTAGGTACTTTTTGAGCTTGGACTATCGCCAAGCCGGATTTATGAAATTCTGGCAGCTTTATTGGCCGCGGATTTTTACTATGGGTACCGGCCAGATCTCGCTGATTATTGCGACGTTTTTCGGCTCATATCTGTCCGAGGGTTCACTGTCCGCGTTTTATTATGCCAACAATTTGCAGTCCGTGTTTTTAAGTGTCTTTGCCATTTCCGCTTCCATTGCCGTGTTTCCGACGCTCTCCGATTTATATAACCAAAAAGACGAACAGCGCTTTCGCGATGTTCTGGCCAAAACCACGGTTCAAGTCTTATACTTTCTGGTCCCGCTTTCAGTGGCGATGCTGGTTTTGCGCGCCCAGATTGTCAGGTTGCTTTTGGGCATCGGAGAGGGGACTAATTTTTCATTCCAAGATACCAAAATCGTATCGCTGACGCTTGGCATATTCGTCGTTTCATTGTTTGCGCAAGGATTAGTGCCGCTTTTTACTCGCGCGTTTTATGCGCGACACAACACCAAAATACCGGTAGTAACTAGTCTTATCTCGCTTGTCGTCAATATCATCCTGGCTTATTATCTGGTGAGCCAGTATGGGATTGCGGGCATGGCCATGAGCTTTTCGTTTACAGTTATCCTTCAGCTTTTGATGCTCCTGGTTGAATTGCATCGTAAGATCGGAAGTCTGCATGATGAGTATCTGATTCTCAGCAGCATCAAAATTGCCATCAGTTCGGTGATTGCGGGGTTGGCCATTTATGTTTCACTATACTTAGTCGCTCCTCTGGTGGACATGCAGACTTATGTTGGCGTCTTTGTCCAGGCTTTGGGGAGCGGATTTATAGGCGGACTATGCTTCCTGGGGGCAAGCCTGGCCTTGGGGTTGGAGGAAAGTCGTCACTTGACCACCATGGTAAAATCGTTTATGGTCAAAATCTCCCGCCCTCTGCTGATGATTATTAACATTTGGGAATAATGAAACTTAAGGCTGTTATTTTTGACATTGACGGTGTGCTTATTGACTCCGTATATGCCAATGCGGTTTTCTTTGAGCGTTTTTTTAGAAAATACGCCCCGGACGTTAAGTATTCTAAAAGCCAATATATCGAGCGCAATCACATGACCATGTGGGACATAATCAAGCATTTTACCAAAGCCGAATCAGATGATGAAGTGCGCCGCCTATGACAGTTTGCCAAGCGGTTCCAGTACCCGCATGACCTGGTCAAAGTCCCCGAGAACGCGCTCAAAATTGTGCGAAAACTGTCAAAAAAATATCAGCTTGCCGTAGTTACTGCGCGTGTCAAAAAAGGAGTGAAACCGGTTTTGGAAAAATATGGCTATGGCGGAATTTTTAAAACACTTGTTGCGTTTGAGGATTACAAGCATCCCAAGCCCGATCCAGAGTCTTTGCTAGTCGCCTTGAAGGAGCTTCGCGTCAAGCCTGCAGAAGCGGTTTATGTTGGCGATATGCCATCTGATGTTGAATGCGCAAACCGTGCTGATGTGACTTCAATAAATATTTCGCGAGATACTAACCTGAAGGCTGATTTTAACGTCAGGACATTTGCGCAACTTGAAAATACCGTAAATATATATGCAAGACAAGATTAGAAATTTTTGCATCATCGCGCACATTGACCACGGCAAGTCCACTTTGGCTGACCGGTTTTTGGAATTAACCAAGACCGTGGAGAAGCGACAGATGAAGGACCAGCTTTTGGATACCATGGATCTTGAGCGGGAGCGGGGGATTACGATCAAACTTCAGCCGGTGCGCATGGATTGGAAAGGATATATTCTAAATCTTATTGATACACCCGGCCATGTGGATTTCACTTATGAAGTTTCGCGTTCCTTGGCCGCGTGCGAGGGGGCAATTTTGGTAGTCGATTCCACCCAGGGCATCGAAGCGCAAACCCTGGCCAATGTCCATTTGGCCCAGCAGCACCATTTGAAAATTATTCCCGTGGTCAATAAAATTGACCTGCCGAATTCGGACCGAGAAAAAACCGCCGGGGAAATTATGAAGGCATTCGGGTTTAAGAGCGAGGAAATTCTATTTGCGTCCGGCAAAACCGGCGAAGGGGTGGAAGCAGTCCTGGAAGCTGTCGTTCAAAAAATCCCGCCGCCTAAGGGCTCAACGATTGAGCCGTTGCGAGCTTTGATATTTGATTCTGCATATGACCAGCACCGTGGTGTGGTGGCTTTTGTGCGGGTTGTGGACGGAAGCTTGAGTAAAGGTCAGAAAATTAATATGCTGGGAACGAAGACCGAGGCAGATGCTTTGGAAGTGGGATTTTTCAAACCTAAGTTTTGGCCCTCTGAA